>Ga0232063_1097517_pt1 | contig 76798 bp, 86 predicted proteins | sample LAC_MetaT_7_FD_165509 | JGI IMG/M metagenome (GOLD analysis project Ga0232063, IMG submission 165509) | Metatranscriptome of anaerobic ammonium oxidizing microbial communities from anammox membrane bioreactor (MBR) in UC Berkley... | ecosystem: Engineered > Bioreactor > Anaerobic > Unclassified ... | reverse complement strand
TTTTCTGTTTCTTTTTCTTTGGCATACTTTACTTTTATCCTACCGTGTTTTTCTGAGTTTTAAAGACTCTCCCTGCGAAATACGCTATACTTACCGCATGTCGGAAGATCAATCTGCTGCTTCCTCTCTTCCCCAGAGGAGTCCTGTACCTGCCAAAAATCTTTCTAAACGACAGATCTTCCTGTTTGTAGCGCTGTGTGTAGTGCTGGCAGGTGGTTTTCTCTTCTACAATCTTTCAAATCTCGCCAATAGATCTATCCTCCCGCTTCCTAACTCTCCCTTCACTCCGGCACCCAGATTCCAAGGCAACTTTGAACTCAAAAAGTTCCGCTCGGCAGAAGAGTTGCAGCAGTACATCCAGGCTAATCAACAGCTTGGAGTTGGTATAGGTCTGATGGAACGTCAAGCAGTTGCCCCAGCGATGCCTACTAATATGGTCGTAGAAGACAAGGCTCTCTCCTCTACTGGTCAAACGATAGTTGACCGTTACTCGGGAACAAATGTCCAAGTGATCGGGATTGATGAACCGGATATCGTTAAAACCAATGGGATCCAAATCTTCTTATCCTCAGAGCGCGGCTGGTGGGATCCTGTTCCGTTACCAATGCCGATGCTCCGCGACACGGGTGCCGGCCAAAGTGGCCAAGGAAGTAGTGGCATGGAAATCGCTCCAGATGCAGCTGTCTCATCCTCGATGATGAAGATTGCTCCGGGCTATCCCGGATACCCTGGCTATCAGCAGCCAACCACGCAAATCTTTAATGCATTTCCACCTGCTGAACTAGCCAAGATCGGGAGTATCGACACAGCCGGACAGCTGTTACTCTCCGGCAACGACCTGGTCGTATTCGGTTCTCTGAATGGGCAAAGTGTCCTGACTGGTTTTGACATTGACCGCGCTTCTGCTCCTCAACAGCTCTGGCAGCTCAAACTCCAGGAGAATAACCAACTGGTCACTGCCCGCGCGAAGGACGGTAAGCTCTATGTCATCACTCAGTCTTACTTGACTGGTGACACTCCCTGCCCGTATGTGCCTCTGATTCAGACGAACGGCCAACAGCTCACCATCCCCTGTACGGAGATCTACTATCCTGACAGACCTATCTCGGGCGTCGATGCCACCTTCACGGCCATGATTATTAACCCGGCTACCGGAGATGTTGAAAAAACGACGTCCTTTGTGGGTTCAGTCACTAACACCATCATCTACATGTCTCCCAACTCGTTGTATCTGACCTATCAAGAACAGGCAGACATGGTCGAGTTTTTGTACGGCTTTATCTCCGAAAAAGGGAGCGATCTTTTCCCGACTAGTGTCAAAGACAGGCTGGCGCGTTTACAGAGCTATGACTTAAGCCGCCAAGCCAAGATGGTCGAGCTGCAAAGCATTTTAGACAGCTACCAACGTTCCCTGAATAAAGATGAACGTCTCCGCCAGGAGAACGAGCTCCAGAATCGCATGCAAGATTACCTCAACAGTCATAGCCGGGAGCTGGAACAGACCTTGATCGTCAAACTGAATGTCACTAATCTTTCCACACAGGCTACCGGCGGTGTACCTGGCTACTTACTCAATCAGTTTTCCATGGACGAGTATCAAGGGAACTTGCGGGTCGCGACTACTTTCGGACAAACATGGACCCAGTTTGGCCAAGCTGAATCTGCCAGCGATGTCTATGTACTGGACGGCAGTTTGCAGCAACGCGGTGTTGTCACTGATCTGGGTAAAGGTGAGCGCATCTACGCGGTCCGTTTCCTGGATAACAAAGGTTATGTGGTTACTTTCAAACAGGTCGATCCGTTTTATGTTCTCGATTTAAGCAACCCCACCAACCCTCACCAAGCCGGTGAACTGAAAATTCCGGGATACTCCTCCTACCTTCATCCGATCGGGACTGATCGTGTCGTGGGTATCGGCATGGAAAACAATCAAGTGAAGGTCTCCCTTCTTGACGTCAGCAATCCAAACTCTCCGCAGGAGCTCAGCAAGTACCTGCTGGATGAGTACTGGACCGAGGTCATGTCTACCCATCATGCTTTCCTACTGGATGACCAGCACCAGGTCTTCTTTATGCCCGGCAGTAAAGGCGGCTATATCTTTTCTTATGCCGACGATGTCTTGAAGCTGGCCAAAGCAGTCAGCCAGAGCCAGGTCAAGCGGGCACTATTCATCAACAACTACCTGTTTGTGATTGGTGATCAGGGAATAACCGTCCTCAACGAAGCCGATTGGCAGGCGGTCAAAGAGCTGAGTTGGTAGTTTTCACAGATGTGCACCCAGAGGGATTCGAACCCCCGACCTACTGTTCCGAAGACAGTCGCTCTATCCAACTGAGCTATGGGTGCGAAAAAGAAAACTCCCGCACAGAGCGGGCAAGCTCACACCCATATTATACCAATCAATACATCACTAATCTGTGTAGACTTTTGGGTTGATTTAGGTACTATAAGGACCATGGACCTAAACTACACGCCACTTGTTGACAAGTTCATGACTTTCTTTCGCGTCCGGGAGTCGCTCAGTCAAATGGCTCTCGACGTAGACCGTGACTTCAAGAAGCCGTTTATTACCATCGCCCGAGAGCCAGGAAGTGGCGGTGTTCCCATTGCCAAAGCAGTGGCCAAGAAGCTGGGCTTTATCTGTCTAGACGAACAGGTAATCGATGAGATCGCCAGTTCGACTAAGATGCGGAAGGAGCTCATCAAAGCCGTTGATGAGAAAAACCGCACGCATGTCGAAGACATTGTTCAGTCGTTGCTTAATCCGGACTATGTGGATGACATTAAGTACGTCACTGAGCTGACCAAGGTCATCCTGACCTATGCCCTGCAGGGTCAAGTGGTGATCGTAGGACGCGGGGCCAACTTTTTAACCCCGTTTGCCAAAGGCCTGCACGTCAATATCACTGCGCCTTACGAGATCCGGGTCCAGCGGGCGATGGACTTTGAGGGTTTTTCACGCAAGAAAGCAGAGGAAGTAATTGTCAAAGTCGAACGGGAACGAAAAGAGTTTGTCAAACAGTACTTCCGGAGAGATCCGTCAAAGATCAACTCTTATGACATCACGCTCAATACCGCCTTCTTTTCAGTTGAACAATCCCGGGACTTAATTATCGACGCCTTCTGGCACAAGTTCCCATGGTACAAGCAAGCGTTTAGTTTCTTCACGCGCTCGGTCCCTCTCCCAGAGAAATAACCCATCAGCTCTGCGAGTAGAATGGCAGTATGACAATCGCTGAGATTTATCAGGCCTATCAGATCATGCCCAACTTGCAGCAGCATATGTTCCGGGTGACGGGGGTGGCAGAACAGGTTTGCCAGCATCTTCAAGCCCACGTAGAGCGTGAAAACATCCTGCGGGCCTGCCTTTTGCATGACATGGGAAATATCATTAAGTTTGACCTCCAGTATTTTCCCGAGTTTCTGGAGCCTGAGGGTCTAGAGTATTGGCAACAGGTAAAAGACGAGTTCATCCAAAAGTATGGCAAGAACCCCCATCATGCCACGATCGCTATTGTGACAGAGCTGGGAGTCTCGGACCGCATCAAAGAGCTGATTGACGCAGTAGGTTTCAACCTGGCCAAGAAAAACTTTGAGTCCGACGACTTTTCACGGAAAGTCTGTGCCTACGCGGATATGAGAGTTGCGCCGCATGGAGTCGTTTCTCTTTCAGAGCGGCTCGAAGATGGCCGTAAACGCTATGAGGCCAAGGGTGACCACAATACTTTTTCTTATGTGATGGGTGCTTTCCTGAAGAAAATTGAGAAACAACTATTTGAAAAAATGGACATCGGGCCCGAAGACGTTACTGAAAAAAGCGTTACTCCGTTGACTGAAAAGTATCCCGCCCTTGAATTGTAGTTTCCTGAGAAATAGAAATGAGCGAGAAACGGGACTCGAACCCGCGACCTTCTCCTTGGCAAGGAGACGCTCTAGCCAACTGAGCTATTCTCGCGTGTGACGACTGTTCGCTTGGGGCGTTCAGTCAAGCTTTTAACGATCTGTATTGTACACGATTATCGCTTCCGTGAACTGGACAGATCCTCTATACTTCGCTTGTATGCCAAACAACCTTTCCTACGATGCCCGCCAGGTTAGCGCTCAGAATACGCAGAAGCTTGTTCAGCGCATTACGATTACTACCTACGAGCTCATCAAAGCCTTGGTTGACTTCATTGGCCACATGGTCAAGGTATTTCTGGCGAAGTAAGCTGTTAAGCTGCTGGTGTCTGTGGACACCTTGTGAATGGTGCCAAGCTCAGGAATCGAACCTGAATCTCGTGTTTTTCAGACACGCGCCGTGACCGACTTGGCTAGCTTGGCAAGTATATGACGGAAAACTAAAATAAAACCAAAAAGTAGGTTCCTTGAAGTAATTAGCCGTCTTTCTCAACTGTATATTGTATCAACTTGATACATTCTTGTCATCACGAATATATACAACTTACTCAGGTTCCGGTATAATAATTGCCACATCGACCTAAACCGAAGAACTCGGCATGGTCTCAAATCTACGTCAGTAAAAACCCCTAGCTGGGAACTGCTGACGTAGTTGTACGCCGAAAGGTGTGCATGGAGAAATCCATAACCGGCTAGGGCTTTTTGTAGCCCTTGCACTAAGGGCTATATGAAAAAGGCACTACTATCATTCATCTTTTTAATCATTCTTGGCGTTGGTGTTTCCGTAGCATACCTTGATTCAAGGGCATCACGAATTGCTGAACACAACGCGCGAATCATGGCCGCACAAGAAGCCATGCCAGCACCTACTGTTGTGAATTACGATATTCCCCCAGAAGAGGGTTACATTAAATGTAAAGATGAGTTCGGAAACCCATACTGGTCACTCGTATGTCCCACACCCACGCCTATAAAACCTGCCAAGATTGCCCCAAAACAGGCTCAGAAACCTGTCGAGGTAGCTAATACCGAATGCAAAGATATAAGTGGCAATATCTTTATGACAACGCTGGAGAAGTGCTTGGCATACCATGAACAAAATAAGCCACAACCAACCAGTCAGCCTCAAACACAACCCTCATACAATTATGACTATTACGTTCCCAGTTACTCTAATTATGAAGCACCGAGCTTCTATGTAGCTCCACCGCCTCCAATGCCTGCTTACGAGACATACAAACCAAATTACCCAACCGCCAACATCGAAAGTAAGCCATTCCCGACAATTGGACCATCAATTCCACAGTACACACCAGAGTGTTATCAGATTGGAGACAAAACTGTGTGCAAATAGAGTAAAATACTTGATAGAGAGTGAATTATTAAGAATAATAATGAAAGGACGGCAACATGAAGAAATGTCGCAGTTGTCAAAAAGAAATTGACGTTAAAGCAAAGAAGTGTCCCTACTGTCAAGAAAAACAGGGGAATTGGGCACAACGTCACCCGATACTCACGGGTATTCTCGGTATTATTGTGTTTTTCATTGTAATGGGTGCTGTTTCTGGTGGTGGTGAAACTCCATCCTCACAATCTGGTTCTTCGACTTCAACTGAAGAAGTTCAAGCTGACTCTCAAGAAGCACCAGCAGAAGAGACTTCCACCATGACTGCATCTCAAAGAAATGCAGTGAGAAAAGCAGAGTCTTATTTAGACTACACTGGCTTTTCAAGAAGCGGTCTTATTAAACAATTAGAGTTTGAAAAATTCTCAACCGAAGATGCTACCTTCGCAGTTGATAACATCGACGTGGACTGGAATGAACAGGCCGCTAAAAAAGCCAAGTCTTATGATGACTACACTGGATTTTCCAGAGACGGCATGATTAAGCAATTAACCTTTGAAGGCTTCACCGCTGAACAGGCTGCTTATGGCGCTGATTCTTTAGGTCTTTAGTTTAACTCTTTTAACCCGCTCTTGGTTCACCCCTTGGGCGGGTTTTTTGTTGTCTAGCATGATATAAAAGAACCATAATCTCCAAGACCGAAACACTTGGATGGAGACCACCTATAGCAATAAGCGAGGTGGTTTTTTTGTATTATGGCATCACAAACACGTTCACCAGGCACACTAGCAGATGACGCAGCAGTCGGAACTGTGACGTGGACTAATCCGTCTAACGCAGGAACAAGTAATAATGTATATGCAGTTAGTCTCTCTAACGAAAGTGGTCTAGGAAGATTTTCTCACTACCTTAAAGCAACAAACTTCGGTTTTTCTATCCCAACTGGTTCTACGATAAATGGGGTTGTTGTTGAAATAGAGGAATTTACTTGGGACCCAGTAGCCTGTAAAAATATTGTGGTTAGATTAGTAAAAGGTGGGTCAGTCAGTGGCGATAATAAGGCGACTGGCAGTTTTATCTCAGACGTTGAATCCTATGTTAGTTATGGTGGCGCATCAGATTTATGGGGTAACACACTTGCACTAAGCGATATAAATGCTTCTAACTTTGGAATGGTGTTGCAGGTTTTTACCGATGAAGCCTCTGATGTTTTTGTTGACCACATTCGCATCACCGTTCATTACACTTCTCCTGACAAGGATGTTACAGCTTCCGATTCAGTCTCAACTTCTGAATCAACCAAGATGGAGCTGAACAGCAACATAGCTAAATCAGAATCGGTCAATGTTTCTGAATCAGCCCAACTCACTACTTCAGCCCCACAAGTAAACAAGTCTGACTCAATTACCGTGACGGAGCAAACAACAGTGAGTATCCCTGTTTCTGCCATTGCTTCAGACTCAATTACGCTTGGTGAAAACACTAAACTCTCAGTTCCTATTAACACTCAATCGTCCGACAACATCACTATTACTGAGTCCACAACCATTAACATCCCAATCAATCTTGCCGTCATGGACTCAATCACTACGAGCGAATCAGTATCTAATGAGGTTCCTGTTGGTTTGTCAGTAAATGATTCAATTAATACGAATGACTCATTCAGTCCTAATCAAAATTCTTTCATTGGCACCGGCGACACTCTCAACACTACTGAATCAACAATTCTTGATGTCCTCGTGGCTCTCGCAAATTCACAAAACATTACCATTACTGAGGCAATTCAACTTCTTGTTTCTGATGCAAAGTTATCAACCAGTGATGCCATCACCGTTATTGAGTCTTTCTTGGTTGAACTCTCAACTGAAATTGCTAAAACTGAAGGCATTTCACTTTCAGAGGATACAAAGCTCAGTGTTGAAACTAACGTGCCTGTTTCTGACCTTATTACTATTGCTGAAGCCTACAACATCGTGCTTCCTGATGCTCTTCGTATTAACTCTTCTGATGCAATAGCAGTAACAGAGTTATTCTCTGGAAACTCAGTGATTGCTGACTACTATATTTCAGTCTTTGATACCGTTTCAGTTTTAGATTCAGTTGGAGATATTGGGCTTGCTGACATTATTGAGGTAGGCAAAAAGCTAGTCATGGTTGAAGGTAGACTTGCATACCTCATTGCGGGCAAGAACTCATTCCCAATATACGTATTTATTTGACAAACCCGCCTCTAGTCATATATCAAAACAATATGGCTAACTATAAACCGTTCATCTGTATGTTGTCTCCAAAAGACCGGTTGCTACTTAAGACAATTGCAGAGAGAAATCAAACCAGCATGGCTCAACTCATTCGTGAGGCGATTCATTACACCTACTTAAACAAGTGGGTTCCAACCGAGAAGGAAGATTATGAGTAGAACACCATTTAATAAACTCTCACCAGAACTCTCTCAACTAGCAAACAAGATTAACTTCATTGAGCAGTATTACAAAACAACTGTTCATTCTTTTGGCATGAATGACCACAGACGTAAAAATCAGTTCTTGCTCTGCCAGAATATGCTTCGAGAAGAGTTGAAGAAAACCTATAACCTTATTGGCAAGAAATTGGAGTCACTGAATGTCTAGCCTCGGAAACCTTGAACTAGTTGTTGCCACAAGCATCTCAAAATACGGTGCTGAAGAAACAATCCTCAAGCTCCACACTGAGCTTCTTGGTTTGCTTTACGATAACCAGCCTTGGAGTGATGGCTTTCTTGACCTGCTTACTAACATTATGAATAAGCGATTAGCGGAGCATCATGTACATTAGTTCAGACCGAGAAGAACATATTCAGAATCTCCAGGGAATTCTTACTCAGATTGGCTCAACCCGTCAGCGTGTTTCAAAACTGATTGAAGAGAAGCTTCCAAAAGAAGAACGCAAATTGATTGATGCTGAAATTGTTGGTAATTTCATGTATCTGCAATCGTCAATTGCGAATCAAATTAGACGGCTAAAAGAACGAAGAGACTAAGTTTAGTCTGTTCTTACTCTATCGTTTTAGCTACGGCAAGACACACTTGTATTAGAGTGAACACAAGTTTTCCTTCCCCTCAAATTCCCCCCACAAAAATATCCCCCAAACGTCAGACATTTGGTGCGTGAGTGAGAGGGGGGTGGCAACGTGAGAGTGTGAGAAAGTGAGAAGTTTTGACAGTGAGAATAGTACACCCCTCCTGTAGAAATAAGGGTTAAAGGGTTAGTTTATTATTAGGTACCCACTTCGGTGTGCACGTCATACCCCAATTTAGCGTCAGTCAAACCCCATTTTTTGGGTGATAGAAGTTGTTATGAAAAGAGGGTTCCCACCAGAGAAAAAGGTTCCATCTGACACCCCCTGACCCTCATAAAATTTTTTGGCATTACAGAAATCACCGTATATCAAAAGTATGTTGATTCTCTATACCCTGTATTCCAATTGACATTTTAACCATTAGCGCGATACGTTCTATTTATTCGCCGAGACCACTGAAACAATCAGGTCTCCAGCCTTAAGACACCCCGATAGGTGTCTTTTTTTTGGCTGATTGGCTCTCATATTCCCACACAGTCTGTAACTGCTAACGAGTTTTTTTGCGTGGGTTTTTGGGAGCTCTGTTTGAAAAAGGAAACCTATGCCTATTGATTTAAGTAAATTTGATTGGTCAACACCAACCGCAGCCGCATCTGCACAACTACGAACTTCTGGGGGAGCTTCAAGAGATATTCCTGCCTATGTTCCTCCTGCACCAACTCCAGCTCCAGCACCTAAACCAGCGTCAACCAACACTGGAAGTTCTTCTGGAGCCTATCAAGTTGGTGGCTGGTATGACGGCAGACAGTGGGATGGTAACCGTTTTGGTAACCCTGGTGAAGTCATTGTTGGTGGTAGTTCTGGCGGTAGTTCAGGTGGTTCTTCTGGTTCAAGCCTTGATGACCAACTACGCCGAGAAATTGATTCCCAATACAGCAACACCATGAACTATCTCAGTCAACTTGAGAGTAATGCAAACTCTGATTACACCTCAGCTCTGGATATAACCAAGCAGTCATTCGACCAAGCAAAGACACACTCACAACAAACGTATGAACAGAACCAAAAAGTCTATGACGCAAACCAAGAGGAAGTAAATCAGGCCACACGTTCAGCACTCGCTGAGGCGGTGAGAACTTACAACGCACTAGCTCAACAGCGAATCAGTCGCTTCGGCGGTGGAAGCTCTGCCGGTGAAGCCGTTGGCGAACTAGCCAACCAAGAGTACTTCAGACAACAAGGAGGGATTCAACAAACAAACTTGAGAAAGACTCGTGAAATTCAGGCCGCCCGGGAAAATCTCGCACTTATTCAAAAACAATATGAAGACAACCTTGAACTTGAATACCAAAACGAGATGTCAGGACTCAAGAAAGAACTCAACAATAAACTAGCACAGATTCAAGGAATGCGAGTCGAAACAGAGAATGCTAAATCTCAAATGAGACTCTCTGCAATTCAAGACAACATCAACCGTGCACGAAATGTTCAGCTCTCATTCATTGAACGTGGTTTAGCGACTCGTGAAGCAATTGCTGAAAAAGACCAAAACTATCTTGCTCTCCTTAATGAGTATAAGAGTGCGGCAGAATCAATTGATTATCAGTCTGGCTTCGACCCTTACAAGATTAATCAGTTCATTGGCTCAAATCTTTCACAACGCTCACAAGGTTCAACACCTTCATATAACTACAACCCTTATTCAAGAAATACTGACGATGATGAGAACCAAGTCAATCCGTTTTTTAGCTCTTAAGGAATTACTATGACATTACGAGAAAGACTCCAAGGCTTTATTGGCGGTCTATCAAACAAACTTAAGAGCGCGTTTGATGATGATGACAAGCCAGAAGCATTAAAACCACTTACCCAGAGAATTGAAGAGACGGGTAGAGCCTTCAAAACGGGGCTGTCTTACACTCGCCCACTTGCTCGAATAGCTGTTAAAAGAGAGCTTGATAAACCAGCTCTATCATTTCTCCCGAACTCCCCAACTCGCCAAGAAGTTATTGATACCTACAAGAAGACAGGCCAATCAATGGTAGATGCCGGAGTGAAAGCATTTAAGAAAGCTCCAGCACTCTATGGTTCACTCAAAGAAGCTCTTGAGAAAGATAGTGGTGAGCTGGCTACGTATGCCAAGAATGCTCGTGCAGCCGGTCTTACAAATGGTGTTCCAATGGGTCCAACCAGTATTGAAGAGAAACGCAATTTTGAAAACAACTTCCCACTCTATAAAGCTCCTGTAGTTGGTCCAGTTCTTAAGTTCCTTAATTCAGAATCGGATGAATTAACAACAGCTCGTGGCAAAGTCATGGCGGGTCAACCACTTACTCAATATGAAAAGAATATGCTTGACCAGCAACAGCTCGACCTTGTGATGGGTATGTCTACACCCCTTAATTCAAGTGGTGTTAGTAAAGCAGAGCCAGTTATTTCAAAAGCTACAAATTCACTTGATGATGTCATCAAAGACAAGCTTCGTTTCCTCGTTCGTGGTGTTGATGACCTTGTTAAAGGCAAAGGCATGAAGCCAGCAGAAGCCGAGAGAGTCAACTTTCAAAAGTATCAAGAACTGTTCAAACAGCCAGGTGTTGTGAAAAGCACAGATGATTTTGTGAATTCTCTTGGTACTGTGCCAGCAAAACAGCGTGTCAATATTTTGGACTACATGAGAACCCCTGAGAAAGTCTTGAACAAGATTGGTCTAGGGCGTGAATTTCAAATGCTTCGTTCTGGTTACGATAAATATGTAAAGGAGTTGCCAGAAGAAATTGACCGTATTACTGGATGGTACAAACAACTTGGGCCAGATGGTGATGAGCGTGTTTTTCGGTGGCTTGATGGTGAAAAGGTTGCACTTACTCCCCAGGAACAACAAATTGGTTTTGAAATTAAGGGCTATCTCAAAGGATGGGCTAAGAAATTAGGACTTCCAGAGGATAAGCAAATTACTAACTACATCACACACATTTTTGAAGACTCTGGTGAATGGGCAGAGCTTGACCCAGAAATTGCCAAGATGATTCGTGACAAAGTATCTGGCTCAGTTTATGACCCATTCTTACAGAAACGCCGTGGTGGTGGTGATTATATTCGTTCAACTGCTCGTGCTCTTGATGCGTATGTGAAGCGTGGAGTTCGCAAATACAACCTTGACCCAGCACTAGAACAGATTAAAGGAGCAGCGGACAACCTCGAAGAAAGCCAATTCCAATACGTCAAAAACTACATTGACCGAGTGAATCTTCGACCAACCACAATTGACAACCTTCTGGACAACTTAATTAAATCTAGCCCAATAGGTTATAAGTTCGGACCACGACCAACCAATGTCATAACCAGCAAAGCTCGAAAAGCCGTTTATCGGGGAGCTCTCGGCCTTAACGTAAAAACAGCACTTAATAACCTTACTCAAGCAAGTAATACCTATGCAGAATTAGGTGAACGATGGACACTTACTGGTTACTCGAAGGTAGCTCAAAATCTCGCAAAGTTCATTCGTAACGCGCCAACAGAACTTGATGAAGTAGGCATTCTTGGTCAGGACATGATTCAGGATAGAACCCTCTCTTCTACCAAGAAGTTGTTACAAACTGCTGACGAATCACTCTTTTATTTGTTCAATTTTGCAGAGAAGGTGAATAGAGGAGCTGCATTCTGGGGTGCTAAGGCAAAATTCTTATCAGAGGGTGCAGATGAAGCACTAGCCGTAGCCAAAGCAAAAGATGTTGTTGGTAAGACACAATTCAGATTCGGCTCAATTGATACACCAGTTGCTCTTCAAAGTGACGTAGCCAAGACACTTTTTCAGTTTATGACTTACACAGTCAAGCAAGCTGAGTTCTTGGGTGAAAAAGTAACTCAAAAAGACGTTGCTGGAATTGTTCGTTATGTGGCTGCAACCCTTGTATTTACTCAAACCCTCGGAAAGCTCTGGGGAATGGAAGTAACGGATGCTATTCCAACAATGCGTTTTGGCGCGCCTCCAACCCTTCAACTTCCTCTTGGCGTTGGTCAAGCAGTTACGCAGGGTGAGGATGCCTATGGGAACCCATTAAGTCTCAAAGATAGAGTTTTGAATTCAAATCTTACTAAGGGTGCTCTTAATTACATTCCAGCGGGAGCACAAGCTCGTAAAACCATCATGGGAGCTCAGGCAATCAATGACGGTGGCGTGTATTCAAAAACTGGACGACTTCGTTTCCCTGTTGAGCCAGGACTTGCACCTCTCATCTTCGGACCAAATGTCAGTGAAACCGCGAAGGAATATTACGACTCAGGTTCGGTCATGGGTGAAAAACAGACTGCTCGTTATAAGAGCCTAGTTGACGGTGGCATGGAACCAAGTCGAGCCTATGAACTCATTAAGGTTCGTGATGAAAAAGACATTAAAGAGCAGGGCATTCTTGAGAGCATTTCAAATGCAGTAAGTGGCTTATTCGGTAAGAAGACTGAAGCTAAGCAATCAGGTGAGCAATCAGCGCTTACTAAGGCTTACATGAATGAAATTGAGTCTGACGAGCAGGCCGCAGAGATTAGAGAGCTGTACAAACTTGGACTTTCTGATGAGGAACTTAACCAACAACTCAGTCAGTTAGGAGTTACCAAAGAAGAAGCAGATGTAATTATTATGAAGGCTCTTGGTGTCGAAAACGGCAACCGCGGCAAGTTTATTAAGGAGTTGCTCTCTCCTCTTCAAGGCAAAGAGTACGTTGATACAGTTCTTAAACTTACAGAACAGGGCGTGTTGTCTACGGGGGTAGTAGATGAATGGCTCAGCAGCGGCCAAATAACAAAGGAACAGGCTGACAAGATTAAAAAACTTATTAAACGTGCCAAAGGCACTGAGACAGTTAAAAAGCCAAAAGCCATTAAGCTCTCTGGCTCAATCAATCTTCCGGAATACAAGAGTACTCAGATTAAATTGCCTCCAACCCCAAGACTAGATATTGAGCCTATCCAAATTCGCCGCCCAACTATTAAGCCACCACAAATCAATCGTGTTTCAGTGAGAAAAGTTAATCCCAATATTCAGTACTCAGGAGCAAGAACACTAGGAGAACTCGGACGATGAAAACATGGAGCAGCGACCAACTAGAGAAAGAATTTGAGCCAGTCTTTGAAGATGCAATTCAGAAAGACCTCACCTCGGATGACGATGTAGTTCGTTGTGCAGCACTACTGTTTCAAGCAGAACTCTCTGAACAGAAAATCAAAGTTATTTTTGATGCCTGTTCTGAAGCCGTTGAAGCCTATAACAAATTGAAGGGAATCTATGCCTGAAAAGACAATGAAACCAACTACGGCACCAGAAATTAAAGGCACTGAGAGTCAGGTGACCTCTGGAAAAGCCGAAAATGAGGCTTCTACCAAGGACTCTACTCGAGGTTTTGGTGAAATGGAAGCCAAAAACCCTAATTCTCTGGGTCCTCAGTTCGTAACAAAGAGAAGAACGAATCAAGATGGCGGCTACCAAGAATATGACTTCATTGGACCAGCACATGAAGATGCACTCTTCAAAGAAGTCTCTCGGGTTCTTGGACTTGGTGCAAGTGAAGAAGCGGAGTTAGAAAACGTGATTGCAGATATTACCAGAATGGCTGCAACCTGGACTCAATCTGACAGATATGACGACATGGGCGCGTTCATACGTCAAATACTTCGAAGAGTTAGTTCTGGGAATTCGGTGAAAGCGCGCACACATGCTCTCTACCGAAAACTACAAGATATGTGGGCAGAAGAAAAAGGAAAAAAATAATATGTCAAAGAAAACTGACAACAAAACAAAGAAAGAACTGGAGAGCGTCATTTTGGACTTATCTAGCCGACTCGCCTTGAGTGAGCTTAAGGGTCTCAATCAACCCATTCAGAATCTTGTGCGGATAGTTGATAAAGCCGCCAACAATTCAGCCTCTCATTATAAAAAATACGGAGCTCTTGAAAGACTCGTTCTTGAACAAAAAATTACTGAAGCGATAGCCAAAACCTATACCGTGTTTTTCTTCGATGGACTACGGGCAATTGGACTAGACCCTATTGAAGAGCTTAAAAAACAGCAGAAAGGAACAAATGAATAACATTCGACACGACCACACATCGGGTTACATAAATGATGATGAATTGAACCGCCAAATCAGTGAATTGGCTGATACCACGAGAGTTGAACACTACGAGAAAGTAATTGCTGAACAAAAACAGCAATATCAGCACCTAAGTGATTCTTATGACGAAGGCAAGATGACCAAAGAAGAGGTTGAGCAAATGAAGCTGATGCACAAAATCAATGCTTCTTTCCCAAGTGAAAACCATGAGGCTCGATGGGCACGCCAGAACGAAGCTGCACTCGAAGCTAAGAGAGTCACAGAAAAGATGGAAGACCTCGCTAAGAAATACAGTGAGAAACGTATTGATGATGCCACCTATTACGAGCGTTGGGCTAAGTTAAAGGCTCGAAGAGATGCGGCAGAAAGTCAGATATGAAGTGGAAGGTCAAAATCTTCAGACCAAGCCGTGAGTTCTCACTTGAGAGAAAACTAGACACCTACATTAAAGAGTATGTGCCGGTAAATCTTGAGTTACCTAAGAGAAAGCTCGCTACATCAAGTGAATACTTTGAGGCACCAAAACAGAAAGGATTTTGGAAATGAAGAAACAACCAAAAGTTATTAAGAAGCCAAGTCTGGGAATGAGTAAACAAAGCTCAAACCTTAAAAAGTTGTTCGTGAAGAACAACGTCAATAGTAAGAGCAATGTCTGGAAACTATCAGATAAAGAGTTGGGACAAACCAACTAGAAAGGAATAAATGAAAAGCTTTAAGAGTTCAGTTAGCTTCAAACCAGAGAATAAACCTTCTCGTGGTGACTTTTCAGGCACTAAGCAAGAAAAGAATAAGAAGCCAATCAACCCAACAAAGTTATTGAAGGCAGAGAAGCTCGACTTCCCAACTTCAAACAAACCACCATTTGCTTGTTAGTGAGTGGTGCTGGCATGGCTGGTAACCTCCTTTGCTCTGAACTCCTTTCGTTCATATACCAGCTATGCCACTACCACTTACCTTTCAAAGTGGTCAGGGGGTTGCTGGTGCAGCCCCCACAAAGGAAATTATGAAATTAAAACAATGTCAAAACGAAAGTTGCAGCAATGAAATAAAAAAACCTCGTGAAATGTCAAAGAAACGCTATGAGGAAAAAAGATTCTGCTGCTCGAAGTGTGCGTATGAACAATTGCGAAGAGAAAAGCGCGGTGCCTGGAACCCCATGTACAAAAGTTAACTACTGTGGCTGGTGCGACATCTGGAGAAATGAGAGTGAGATGTATTCAGAGCGCCTCTGCCTAAAGTGCTTCAAGGTTCATACTTGGGAACAAGCTTGGAGAAGAGCTGGAAAGGGGTTGCGAGGATGGAAGAGAAAATCATCATTGTCTACATCCTCATCATAGTTTTGGTCATCATTGCGGGGTTGTTCCAGAGGTAAATTGGCCCCTCTAAAAACTTGACATTGACTACATTAGTCAGATACAAATGGGTTATACCTCAAGAAATCCATACCTTCGCAAGAATGAGTTGGAACTTTCATTGAAGTAGGAACCGAAGATTAGCTAAGCACTAGCGGTCATCGTACTTAAAAGTATGGTGGCCGCTTTTTTGTTGGCCAAGAAAGGAACGTATGACAAGAACGCATCTTGTTGATGGTAAAGAAGTCAGGGTTACAACCCTCGAGAAAATATTCAACATTTTTGGAATGAGCATCAGGCTTAAGTTCCAACTTTTCAGATTGGGGGTTAAATGATGTTTCAATCCTACGAGCCAGCCGTGAAACTCATACAGACACGGGCAAGAGAAAACAAGAAACAAGGGTACAAGGAACTCGCAATTGGCAGTGTATTCCGAATGTTGCGAGACAATAGCGCTTTTAGTCTTTTTGGTGACTACCCACTCTTAGGTATTGCGGTAGATGAAATTCAAAAAGCTGGGTTCGAAGTGAGACGAAGCGCACTCTTCAAAGTGATGCGCCAAAGTGCAGAACTCTCGTGGTTGTCACAGAAGGACAGAATCGCATTGACCAACCAATTATTAGGAGTCCGTTATTAACTTGGAAAAACACTCTCTATCTGGAGAAAAGAATGAAAACGGCTTTTTAGGGTGGCAGAGCTATGGTAGGTCATTTGAAGCCAAGAAAGACAAAAATATGAACAAAAAACCAATTAAACAAATCGTGTGGATGATGAAGATGAAAGAGCAAGGAAGATGCGTTACTTGTGGAAAACCAGCAGTGAACAAAACTCACTGTGAACTACATCGAAAAGCACACGCAACAAAACAATTGAAGTATTGGAGAGAAAAACACGGAAAGCAATCTTGATGGTTGCTGACTCCATCTGGCTCCGGCGAGGTGGACTCAAGAGCTATCAAGGCTCTGCTCGTGGTAGGTACGAGCTCCCAGACAAGACTAGCCACTTATCAGGCTAGCAAGAATTCGGGGGGAAGTTTGGTTGAAACTGCCCAGCTCCCCCCGAACGAACCAAGACTCTATTGAGTAGAAAGGAGGTTCAAATGAACCTTATCAAACTATTGTTGACTCCTCAAGTAAACCTTGAAGTCATACAACAAATTGAGGACGTATCAGCATGGCTGGCTGAGACGCTCCCAGAAACAATAAAAGCTAACAGCCAGGAACTAGTGAAAGGATAAATAAATGGCAGGGTACCCTCGAAAAGTTGCCCTGCCAAATATGAAATGTATATGAATGATGCTAACAAACCAAAGACTAAACGTAAAGGATTCATACAGACCCAAAACTATATGATTCGAAATAACCTACTAACACCCCATGAATTGAGGGTGTATCAAGTTTTATTTACCCATCACAACAAGAAGAAGAAAAACAGCATCTTCCCTGGTCAGTTTCGCATTGCTATGGAAGCCAACTGTTCCGAGAGAACTGTGCGTAATGCCTTGAAGAAGTTGCAGGAGCTTGAACTCGTGAAGTGGCACCGACCAGGACAGGGTAAAACCAACGTCTATTCTATTCGTCTTGAATCACTAAGAATGAAGGAAGCTAGTGAAAAATTAGAACTCGAAATTAAACAAAAAGTGACTAATTCTCGTCTGGTCAGAACGGCAAATGGTGCCGTTCAAGAACGGCAGGAGATGCCGACTAACAATAATAAGAATATCAATACTAAGTCATTGTTAAGGAATAAGGGAGTTTCACTCCCAACCCTAACGGTAGTGACCCCTAATTCTTTATCTAATAACCACGAGGAAGCTAAAGCTGGTGACTCTACTGAGACTTTTGTTCCTGTTGGTTCTAGTGAAGGCGAAGCCGGAACGGGTAGCGTAAAAGAGGCCCCAATGAGTAAGCGATTACTTAGAATAGCTACTCAGGCATATAACGAATATCTTGCTGATGTCTTAAGAGTGCCAGTTGCAGAGGATGACCCAACCGTACAAAAGGCGAGCGCGGTTGCTCTGCTCTTTTATGATATGTACCAGAGAATTCTTGGCAAGACTCACCCTAACCGTAAAGACGAAACACTAAAAAATGCCTTTCTCAAGATGTACGAATTTGTCCATGATTCTGATATGGAGGGCGGTAAATCTGTCTCTCTCGAGTATTACCAGAGAATGATTAAAAAATACTTTGAATGGGTTGCCTCAGAGGGAAAAATTGCCCGCATTGAACATTTCTGTAACTTCGAGGTGATGAACAACCGTTGGAATGAAACTTGGGATGGGAAGAACTATTGGCAGAGTCATTGAAATGACTCGCCCCGCCAATATAAACTACTGACGGGGCTAAAGAGAGTTCTTCTATTGCAGCACCAACTGAATAGAAGGACTTTACCCTATCGCGCCAATGCACTTAATGTCAACATTTACAACTACTACAACTTGTTGTATAATTACAAATTATGAATAATCAAAAACTAGGTAACCAAGAGGCATGGGATAGGGTTGACTTATCAGCTCCTAAGAAACGTGCCACAATCTTTATCAATGAAACCCTCTTACGAGAATGCAAAGCTCAGGCTGCACTTGAGGGATATTCCTTCTCTGAGATTGCAGAAATGTCCCTTGAACTCTATCTATCACAGCTTGCTTATACTGGTGAGGAAGCGGCTGGACTTAAAAAGGGTATTCTTAAGATTAAAAGCACTCGAAGAAAGAAGTAAATATGAAGGCACTACGAATCCTAGTCACAATTTTTTTATCTTTTAGTGTTTTCGCTAATCTCCTTAATATTTTCACTGACCCAATTAAGACTATTATTTCAAGCCTTTTTGGTGTTTTCCTTATCTTAGTGATTAACGGTAAGATTAAGCCACCATCGTTTAGTAAGAAGAAGTAAAAAAATATGATACTTAGCGAAATACTCAAGGCTGTTGGCATTCTCATAGCGGCTGGTATAGCTACCTATATCTACAATACGGTACTCAACTCTAAAAAAGAGTGGAAGAAGCTTTTACTAGAAGGATTTCTCTGGTGTGTTGTTGGCTCTTTCTTTCTTACCATGTCACTAGGAAAACCAACATGCACCGACCAAGAATACGACCCTAGAGGGACTGTTTGTAACGAATATGCAGATGATGGCTATGAACCCACTGACGAACAATATATGGCCAAATTCGCTTTTTATCTAACTCTTTTCTTTGTACCTGTCTTATATGGAATTAATCAGCGTCCTAAGCTAGAGGCTTGATTTTCAATGTTATTTCTCCGCCAGAGATACTTGGCTCTATTGTATACATTCCAGGTGCAAACCATTTCTTGGCTTCTGATACTAACCGTTGTGCTTTCTCGAGTTCTGTCATAGTGTTTTGCATCATTGGATGAATTTGCATAACTGAGTCTAGGTAATCAAGGCCTGAGCCGTCATACCTCTGTAGCATTTTGGGGTCTTTCCATCCCGCGATTCTGCAAATATCAGAATCAGACACTCCCTTTTGCTTCATTATGGTAGCCCATGAATGTCTGAAAAGATGGTTGTATACGTTTTTTTTAATACCAACAGCGGCAGCTCTTTTTTTGAGGTCAGCTAAGATTACACCACTCGTAAGCGTCTTATCTCTGGATGATGGAAAAACTAGCTCATTCTTTTTGGGTACCGAGTGAATAAGTTCCCAAAGTTTGGAGTCATAAATGGGTATTTCTCTGTCTTCACCGTTTTTAGTGTCCATGAATTTGATGTGTCGTTTGGGAGCCTCATTCACGTTCTCCCAAAGTAGTTCAAGTGGTTCGCTAATGCGGCAGCCTGTGAAAGTCATCAGCCTAATCAAGGCTTGTTGCCGTTTGTTGATGAATTCAGAGTCCTTATTCTTTCCGTAGTCAATTTGAACATCAGCTATTGCCAACATCTCCTCAGTTGTTAGCACCTCCGTTATGCGCTTGAGTTTAGGGACTTTAGAAAGAAACCCCTCAGTTGCGTTTGTGCCGAGAAGTCTATCAATATTCCTACCCATTGAGATAAATTTGTTACGAGTCTCTTGGCTTAAGCCCCTATCATCAACCTGGGAAGCCATAAAGTGCATGAAGTTATGTTGGTCCCATTCTTTACCATCAAACCATGCCTTGATACGCCTGAAATAGGAGCGTTGCGAATCGAGTGCCCCTGACTTCTGAGAGTGTTGTCTCTTGGTTTTTAAGAAGAGTGCGAATTCCTCTTCTGTTAAGCTGAATAACATAGTCCGTTTGGACTAGTTACTCAAGTTGTCAGCTATTCTACGGTGAAGCTGTTAATAGGCACTTCGCCGTGTAGTACGCGCCTTGCGTGTGATACTCAACTCTTTGTTGACTACGAATTGAGTGTGATTAGTCTACGAGAATAACTGGTTCCTCCTTTTTGATAATTAATAATTTAGTTCTTTTAGTCATATCCTTGGCTAGCTTGGCTTCAAGGTAGATTACCTCAAGAGCAACGATTATACCGTATTCCCCCACTGGTTGCATGCCTCAATGACTCGCTGTACTTCTTCATCTTTCAGGTAAGGATGAATGGGAATCGAGACTTCATGTTTGACGATGTATCGAGCATTCTTCAACTCATCCAGCGCGGTGTATGGACTGGTAGTCATGGCTTCTTGGTCAGGAATTGCGATCGGATAGTGAATACCCGACTCAATGCCTTTGCTCTTTAGGTACTCCTGGAACTTGGTCTGATCGCCATGGACAAACAGTGGGAACAAGTGATAGGTAGAATCCGATTCTGCCGACGCTTGTGGGAGGGTCAGCTCTGGGTTGGAAATCTGTGTGCGGTACTGAGTAGCGATCTCTTGCCGACGGCGAATGCTTTGAGCCAAGCTAGGCAGGAAACAGGCAGTCATCAAGCCGGCCTGCAGCTCATCCAGTCGGCTGTTCATACCGATCTCGCGATGGTGATACTTGCTGCTTTGGCCGTAGTCGCGCAGGATCTTCATATGCTCAGCCAGCGCAGCATCGTTCGTCAGGACCGCGCCGCCATCACCCATACAGCCCAGGTTTTTGGTGGGATAGAAACTGGTCGCAGCTATGTCTCCGACGCTTCCAACCACTTTACCGTCAAATGAAGCCCCAATGGCTTGGGCACAGTCCTCGACAATCTTGAGTGAGTACTTTTCTTTAAGCGCAGCCAGTTTGTGTAGATCGAGCGAAAAACCAAAAAGATGGACCGGGACAAAAAACTTTAGTTCCGGGTTTTCACGGCAGGCCTGGTCAACACGGTCCAAGTCAACTAAACCGCATTCATCAACATCTACAAATACCGGTACTCCGCCGGCCCGGTAGATAGCTAAAGTGGTAGGAAAGGCACTCACCGGTGTGGTTAAGACTTGGTCGCCAGGCTTGATCCCCAGCACGCGTAGGCCGAGTTCAATTGCATCCAGCCCACTAGCACAGCCGACGGCATGTTTAAGGTCCCAGAACTTGGCCAGTTCAGTCTCAAACTGGGCGACCTCTTGGCCGAGGATCAGCCAGCCACTGGCCCCAACCCGATCAACGACAGCTAATGCATCTTCGCGGATGCGCTGCCACTGTGCTTTAAAGTCATTCATCAGGACAGGCGGTTGAGATGAGGTGGTGTTCATAAAGTGTGGATGTGGCCGCTGAGGGCCTCGAACCCCCGACCTTTCGGATGTAAACCGAACGCTCTAACCAACTGAGCTAAGCGGCCGAGTGTGCCGAGGAGAGGACTTGAACCTCCATGGGTTACCCCACACGCACCTCAAGCGTGCGCGTCTACCATTTCGCCACCTCGGCATGTTCGCTACGTATATAGCCTGAAGATTATAAAGCAAGAGGCCTGTTTTCGGAAGATTGCGTATTCCGCTGCTTTGCTCCCGTAATTGTTCTACAAATATGTGCCGAAGAGAGGATTTGAACCTCCATGGGTTGCCCCACACGCTCCTGAAGCGTGCGCGTCTACCATTTCGCCACTTCGGCAAGATACGGCAGTATATTATAAGCAATTTCTCAAGGATGAATAGGTCTGGCTTTGCGCAGGCTGCTAAAAAGAGGAAGTTTTGTTAAAATACCAGTCTGGCAGACTTCTGGAGTTCGCTAGTCTCTGCCCGATCGTCTAAAGGTAGGACAACAGCCTTTGGAGCTGTGTATTCAGGTTCGAATCCTGATCGGGCATCAAAATATTAGGCAGCAATACTTTGCTGCAGTTTTTCTAGAACTGTCTCAGTATTTTTCAAGTGGCTCAAAAAAAGCTTTTTTGAGTACTCAAAGTGCATCATGTCATGAACGACCTTGATTCTCGAAACCCAGATATCGTGAGTAGTTTGGAGGTGATTCGGTTGATATCTGGTAGGATGACTCAGAAAGTCATCGACCAGTTTTCCAATTCGTGCATCATTGACATACTCGATTTTATCGGCGTCAAAAAGAATTTTTCCCTCCAGTGTGGTTTGGGATTGGCTGAAGGAATGCTGTTCAATGGTGAGACAACACTGTTCAACGAATCCAGGATCAATGTTGAGTTCTTTGCCAGCTTTTCTTAAAAAATTAAGAGTGTTATCAGAACTCTTTGCGGTTTGGTAACTTTTTTCAACGTCGTGCCACCATGCAGAGGTCAATACTACTTCACGATTGGGTGTTAGCTTTTCCTGTTCAATAATCTCAATACAGTTACTGACAACCAATTGATGGTGCTCCAGATCATGAACAATGTCGAAGGGTTGCTTCTGAAGATAGTCTTTTGCGTACTCAATTAGGGTGGTGCTGTCGGACATGGATGGATTTTAACACGCAGTATGTAACTCTTACTGTCGTTTAGCATTGATCTTATTCTTTCTTTACCCCTCTCAATTATGCTCTAGGCATATATCCACAGAAAGGAGTTCCGGATGTCACACTTCATGGCCAATGACGACAAGTCGGGCGAAGGGAGTTCGGGGACCACTCCGGGTGGTTTGCCCATCTCGCAGCCCTCAGGCATTAGTTAGCATCAGTCTGGGTGCAGTTGGCAAACGTTGTTTTGCCATTCTCTTCCAGAAAAGCCGTGTTTCCTTTATTCCAAAAGGTCACTGACTCATCGGTATTGGTATAGCGAGCTCCATCCGCCGAGAGACCTTGAAGAAGAAGGAAACTGCGGCTGTCGCTCAAACTCAGCTCTGCTCTATCGGTCAAAAAGACAGCATTGATAGTCTTATTCTGGTCACACGTGAACTCTGCACTGACCATTTGAGGAGCTGCAGGAGTCGCTTCCGGCACGGAAAGTGAGGTTATCTTTTTCACCAGACTGAAATAACCGACTGTCAGGAAAAACACTCCTAAAACAGAGAGGCCGACAAAGAATGTCAGAGTGGTACTAGTACGTTCGGAGGCGGAGGCTGTTTTGGGCATAGCTTAATTAAGTCCTAGAAAGGGCGTTGTGTCAACGTCGAATGAACTTCACCCAAACGTCATTAGTCGAGCAGACTCACCTAGAACATTGCAATCACCAGACCCATGACCAGGAGAGCTGTTAATTGATAGCCGGTGTTGATGGCAAACAGCGACCAGTTTTTCTTGCCAAACAGCTCACTGGTGAACTGGACTGGCGCCACAAACCCCAACCACATCCAGAAGCCAGTCAAGAGTGCCGTCGTGGTGGCCGAGTACCCATAGAAATTCGAGGAGAAAGCCATCACATGGAAGAGAACATAAGCAGCCACGATGGCTAGCACGAAGCTGATTGCATACGTCTTCCCCATCTCTTTCGACTGCTCTTTCATATTTTTGGTCGTATAGCCCATCAGCTTCATCCAGGGTTTAGCGAACAACAGCGGTGAGTACCACAGGAAGCCCACGACCAGGTTGGCAATAGCTGCGAGTAGAACTGATAAAAAATTGACCTGTATATCCATACTTCCCCCTTTTACTTTATGTTCATGGTAAAGACAGACCCTTTTCTCATCAATATGTAATCTTGCTGTTGGTATACTTGCTGTATGTCTTCACTTCCTCAGGCTGTCATTTTTGATATGAACGGCGTCATTGTTGACGACGAGCGGATTCACCAAAAGTCCTGGCGCAAGTTTTGTCATGATCATGGATTTCGACTGACTGAAGATGAGTTTAAACAGAAAGTATTTGGCCGGATCGAGAAAGAAACTTTTGAGTACCTCTTCAAGCGTCAGTTGACTGAAGAAGAGGTCCAACAGTACTCGGATGAACGTGTCGATGTCGCGATCGAGTTGATCAAGCCGATACTCGAAGTGGTAGCTGGGGTGCTGGGTGTCTTACGATTTTTGAAGGAGCATCACATTCAGATCGTGCTAGCCACCAGCTCCCGGCGCCGGTATCAACGCTTTATCTTTGACTCTCTCAGGCTGGATGACTTTTTTGATGCAATAGTGACAGCTGAGGATATCTCTAAAGGCAAGCCTGATCCAGAAATCTACCTACTCGCAGCAAAGCAGCTGAGTGTTGAGCCAAAAGAGTGTGTGGCCATTGAGGACTCCGTCTCCGGAATTCGCTCAGCCCAGAAGGCTGGCATGAAAGTGATTGGGATCGCAACCACGCACACCCCTGAAGAAATCCAACAAGCCGACAAAGTAGTCCTCGATTTCACCAGCCAGTCATTCGAGCAGCTGTTTTCCTTTTGAATGTCTTTAGGTGTGCAAGTACTGGCGGAGAAACTCCAGGACTTTAGTCTGGTGGCTGTAGAGCAAGTAACCCGTCAGAACCAGTAAGCCGGGAAAAATAATCCAGTTCTCAACAAACTTGCCACTTTCGCAACGGAGAAACTTAAACGGTGGAAAGCCAAACTTCCACTTGAGCGGCCAAAAGAGCGGTGCGCCTTCTTTGGTCAGCATATCCATCAAAATATGAGAAACCACGCCGATCATGAAACAAGCCCAGACGATCTGCATGTCGATCAGGACAATCGCTGATAGCAGCTGTAGGAACAGGCGTGAGACGGCTCCGATCAATACCAACCCAAAAAGTGAGTGTGAGATGTGACGGTGTCCACCCAACGCCGGACAGATAATCTTGGCTACAAACGGACCTAGCCGGAAGTTATCCCACAGGTCACTGGTCGGCTGATCAATATCCGGAAAAAGTCCGCCAATGAAGTTGGCACCAAAAGCACTGACCGCGGTGGCAAAGCTCATCGTGGGAATGTTCGGTAGATAGATGAAAGCAATCACCAGGGCGGTGAAGGCTGCCAGGTCGTGGGTGCGGCCGGTCATTGCTTGAGCGTAGCAGAGCATTGTCAGGTTGATCAATGCTTGCTAGGCTGGCAGCAGGATTATGAAAAAAGTACGAGCGACGCTGGGATTTGTCTTTTCTCAAGATTTCGAGCAGGTTCTGTTAGTCCGTAAACGGCATCCTGAGTGGCAGGCTGGCAGAATCAATGGGTTAGGTGGGAAGTGTCTGGCCAAGGAGTCCGGACCTGAGTGTATTGCTCGGGAAGTGGAAGAAGAATCAGGGCTGAAGATTGCTCCGCCCGACTGGCGAATGGTGACGGAGATTGTCTGGGAGCTGTGGCGGGTGGAAGTTTTTTCTGCAGTCTACTTGGGAGAGTTGAAGGATGCCCAGACACTCACAGACGAGGAAGTGGAGTGGTTTGTAGTCAAAGAACTACCCACACAAGTGATGTCCAACTTGAGATGGTTAATTCCTCTCGCCCTTGATCAACGCACTAACCCTACTCCACCCACGCTCAAACAGGTTTGGTATCCCTCAAAAAATGATGATCTTTAACGTCTTTAACGGCGAAACCTAGGACGCGAACGCCGCCCAGTTCGCCTAGCTGGCGGGGTGTGCAGGGCTTCCGGAGTTACTGTAGCTTCCAACTTTCTTAACTTGGCCACAAAGAAGCCTTCCATCCTGGCCGAGGGATAGATCCGAAGTGTTTTAGCCATATCAGATGAAAAAGGTTTGCCTTGCCACTCAGCCAGCCCGGGAGTAATCAGCTCTCCTCCAGTCTCTCGTAGTCCAGGGAGCTCGATTTCTTCAAGCACCACCTTGCCATGTTCTTTGTCCAGCGCCCACTGGACCACTGCTTCATTTTCTTCGGGAGCCAAGGTGCAGGTCGAGTAGACGATCACCCCACCTGGCTTTGTCGCCGAGATGGCAGAGCGTAACAACATTCGTTGACGCATGCCCAGTTCCTTGATTTTCTTGAGTGACCAGTCTTGATAGGATTCTGGGTCAGCCAGCGAGATTCGGCCTTCCATGCTGCAAGGGACATCCACCAGTGCCCGGTCAAACTGTTCTGGAAACTTTCGCCACAGCAGCTCACCCGGACCCCGCCGGACTTGGGCATTGGTCACACCTTGCTGGTTCAGATTTGCTTGCAGCTTGAATAAGCGGATAGGACTCAAGTCGTTAGCCAAAATGTGACCCTCGTTGTTCATTAAAGCTGCCATCTGCGTCGTCTTGCTGCCTGGAGCAGCGGTCACGTCGACAATACTTTCCCCTGGCTGGGGAGCAAGGATCAGCGGCGGCAGCATGCTTGAAAGACCCTGAACGTAAAACTTTCCTTCTTCATAGAAAGGGTGAAAGATCTGCTGGACACTCAGATCAGTCACGAAAAAGGCATTGGCCCACCAGGCCACTTGTTCCAGTGAATAACCAGCGGAACGGAGAGCTTCCCGAACCTCTTCGGCGGTGGCCTTGAGGGTATTCACGCGAAAGCTGGTTACTCGCGGCTGGGCAAACGCGGCGAGGATTTTATCAGCATGAGCAGGATGGAGTTGACGAATGCGTTCTTCAAAGGCAGCGGGGAGTGGCATAATACCTCTAGGAGCGTAGTATGACACATCCGTCCAGACAACCCTCATCACAGAGCTCTTGGCAACCGGTGCATGGCTGGTACAACGAGTTAGTTGGTGAGAAAGGCCACTACTATCATCAGCACGTGATTCTGCCGAAAACTGTTCAGTTGCTAGCGATGAAAGAAGGCACGTCGCTTTTGGACTTGGCATGTGGCCAAGGAGTACTGGCTCGCGCGCTGCCTGCAGGTGTGGAGTACTGGGGAGTAGACGCCTCGCGTGCGCTGATCGAGGCGGCTCAACAGCATGACGATAGCCCAGATCACCATTTTGCGGTGGCCGACCTGACTCGTTCCACGTTTCCAATTGAGAAAAAAGATTTTACGCATGCTTCCATCATCCTGGCACTGCAGAATATCCGTACCCCGCGGCAAGTCTTCCGCCACGCTGTCGAGCACCTTGTATCAGGCGGAAAGTTTTTAGTTGTACTGAATCATCCCTGTTTCCGTATCCCCCGCCAGTCAAGCTGGGGTGTAGATGAGTCCAAGAAAACACAGTACCGACGAATTGATCGCTACTTGTCCCCACTGGAGATCCCGATTCAAGCACATCCTGGTAAAGCCCAGCGCTCACCGATGACTTGGAGTTTTCACTTTCCACTCTCTACCTACCTGAATGAACTCTCGGATACAGGGTTTGTGATCACCCGCTTTGAGGAGTGGAGCTCCGATAAAACTAGTGAAGGAAAAGCTGCCAAAATGGAGAATCGGTCACGAAGCGAGTTTCCCCTCTTTGCCGCAATCTTAGCTGAAAAACGATAACTACCTAGCAGCTTTTTGTAAAATAATATAGGTATTCTCTTCTCCGGTTTTCCCATCAGCGGAGAATCGTTCAATTTCTTGAAGACCTGTGTCAGTGACCAGCTCGCGCTGTTCCAACTCCGTAACTAAGTGGGCATATCTGACCGCTTGAGCGTCTCTTTCCCAGGTTAAAAAGAAGTCATTGGGTTCCAGTTCAGCGGAAGAGAAGCCTGCTTGCTCCGGAGACAGTTGCCGACCCATTAGCGCTGGGTTGTGATGGAACTGCCAGCAGGCAAGGACGAGTAGCCCGCCTGACATGACCTGCTCAGCCAGTTGCAAGACAAATTTTTTTCTAAGATCCGCACTTGGGATATGATGCAGAATCCCAAAGCCTACCACTAAAGAAAAACTCAACGGGATACTACTTACCAAACTCTGTGTCCCCTGGAGGGCTGCAACGACGTCAAGTTGCCGAACTTCAAATGTGTCAGAAGGTGAAAGTGTTGCCAGCGTCTGGCGGGCATATTCGAGGAGCTGAGGGTTCTGATCGATGCCCAGATAGTCCAGATGAACTCGATGCTTCAGCTGCTGAACGCAGAACTGGGCAAAGCGAGCATTGCCGCAGCCCATGTCGCAGACGCTCAGTGATGATGGCAACGGCGTAAGCAGGTTCTGCTCCACACTGTCCCAACTCTGTGTCCAGCCTGGCCATGCCTGTTGGCGCGTTGCCGAAAAAGAGGAGGCTACCTTTTGGTAGAACTGGGTGTTGAGCTGGTTAAGCCGTTGAACTACTGCCGCATCCATTTAGACGAGCTTTCTTTTCTTCATTTCCTCGAGCAGCTTGCCGGAAATGGGTCGACAGTGACAGTGCTTTTGGTGCTCAAGGTGCCACTGAATTCGCTGCTCAAGGGTGGGATTTTTGGGCATCCGATGAGACTTATGCCAGTCTGCATTGATCGTCATACAGCCCCTTTTCTTGTCTTTCCAGGCTATAATCCGCTAGAATGAGCTATACCTTCCATTATAACGAGTACCTGCAGCAACTTATATCACTATTCACCGAGATTGAGAGTGAGCCTGAACTGAGTTCCGCCCGCTTGCAACAGATCTTAGCCAAGTATCCTAAGGAGAACGGTGAACTGTTCCGCAAAGGTGAGTTGGTCGCTGCCTATCGGGCGCTTGCCGGCTCACATGGACTGCGGCCGCTCGATCACCAGTTACTGCGTCGGATTCAGATGAAGCCGACCAGAACAATCTCCGGTGTTACTCCGGTCACAGTCTTAACCAAGCCGTTCCCCTGTCCTGGCAAGTGTATCTTTTGTCCGAATGACATCCGGATGCCCAAGAGCTACCTAGCTGACGAGCCGGGTGCGCAGCGTGCAGAACGTAACTCTTTTGATCCCTACCTCCAGACTTACAATCGGCTGCTGGCTTTCCAGAACACCGGTCACTTGACTGACAAAGTAGAGATCATCGTGCTGGGCGGAACGTGGTCGTACTACCCGGAACCCTACCAAGTTTGGTTTATTAAGGAGTGTTTCCGTGCTCTCAACGACTTCAGTACTGGCCGGGATGATCGTCCCCGAATCCTAGAGCAGTATCAGCACATCAGAGAACGGCTGGAGTCGGCCAAAGAAAAGATGGGGCGACCTGAACAGTTCACTCCGACCGCGGATCCGCAGCTCAACAAAGCGGAGTTGGCCGCTTATCAAGTTCACGGACAGCAGATTGATCACACCTATAACCAGGTGGTGTCTCAGCTCTACACCGCGCCGGAAAAAATCAGCGGGGTGGATCATTTGCAAGTGGCTGACTGGTCGGAATTGGAGACAGAACAGCACCAGAACGAGACAGCTCAGAGTCGATGTGTGGGGCTGGTGATCGAGACGCGGCCGGATAATATTTCTGAGGCAGAGGTCATACGTATCCGGCGACTGGGTTGTACCAAGACCCAGATCGGTTTTCAGAGTTTGAACGATGAGGTACTAGAAAAAAATAAGCGCGGTCACGACGTGGCCGCTACTCGGCGGGCAGTCAGCCTCCTCCGGCAGGCCGGTTTCAAGATTCATGCTCACTGGATGCCCAACTTGTATGGCTCTACTCCGGAGAAAGACAAACAGGACTATCACACCCTTTTTGCTGATCCTGACTTTTGCCCGGATGAACTCAAAATCTATCCCTGTTCCTTGATTGAAAGTGCGGAGTTGATGCAGTACTACCAACGTGGCGAGTGGCAGCCGTATACAGAAGAGGAACTGCTGGACGTGTTGAGTTACTGCCTGCTACATACGCCGCGTTACTGCCGGCTGACCCGAGTGGTCCGGGATATTCCTTCGACTGACATCGTGGCCGGGAATAAGAAGACTAACTTTAGGGAGATTGTGGAAAAAGAGTTGGATCAAGCCGGTCGAAAAAGCTTAAACATCCGCGCTCGTGAGGTGCGTAGCCGCGAGATTGACCCTGAGAAACTTGTCCTGAAAGAGACCTCCTACCAGACTAGTACCAGTACCGAGCTTTTTCTGGAATACGTTTTTCCTGATCAAGGTCAGGAACTGATTGCTGGTTTCTTGCGGTTGAGTTTGCCCAAGATTGCTTCTTTTATTCCGGAGCTCAAAGATGCCGCCGTGATTCGCGAAGTCCACGTCTATGGACAGGCAGTAGGGATTGGTCGACGGGATGAGGGAAAAGCCCAGCACCTCGGTCTCGGAACGAAACTAATCGAACGTGCCAAAGCAGTTGCTGCCCAGCACCACTTTGCGCGACTGGCTGTTATCTCAGCCATCGGTACTCGTGAGTACTACCGCGGGCGGGGTTTCAGCGATGGGCAGCTGTATCAGTCATGTTCACTATAAACCCCCATCGTTTCCGCCATCCCCGACCGAAAATGTTGAGCTGTGCAACATTCTCTGTGCTGGCGGGTTGATGGACAGCCAACAGCTGGGCACAGAGTCCCATCAATATTGGGAAACCTTTTTGCTTTTTGAGTGGTGAGAGCCGACGGTGAAGCCTGCGAAAGTAGATGAGTTCTTCTTTGCTCGGCTCTCCCACTGCTACACCTTGGCACACGTCACACTGATGACAGCGGAACTTCGCCAGCTTAACCCGCTCCTCAATCGGTTCAAAGTATAGTAATAGCTGTCTCATTCTGCAGCTGCTTGTCTCGGTAAACTGTTTCATCTGTTTTAATTTGTAGAGTTGAAACAGATGTTGCTGTGTGAGCTGTTGTAGCTGCTGGCGGAGAACGTTTGGCTGTGTATGTATGAATAAAGTTTTCTGGGCGCGGTCAACGCTCCACCAGCCATGTTCTTCCCCTCGGCTGAGTGTTGTACGGAGTCGGGCTGAGAGCTTCTGTTCCATGAAAAGATGAGTGAGCTGACGCAGCGTCACACCTTGTCCACTCGTAACTTTTTTAGATAGTAAGTAGCTGATCAGCACTTTGCTTTCTTTGGCAGGCGGATAGCTTCGGTCGATAATCTGCAGATGGAGCCGGGCATCACCGGGAAGTGCCAGGAGGTAACACTCACTTGGCAATCCATCTCTGCCTGCCCTACCGACTTCTTGGTAGTAGCCTTCGATACTTGCTGGCTGATTAAGGTGAATGACGCAGCGGATGTCCGGTTTATCCACACCCATCCCGAATGCGGTCGTCGCACAGATGATGCGATATCCACTTTTCAGGAACTGCTGTTGGATCTGTTGCCTCTCGTCACTCTCCAGACCGCCGTGATAAGCGCAAGCAAGGAATCCTAAAGCAGTCAACTGGCTTGCAGTATCTTCCGTTTGTTGTCTGGTAGCACAGTAAATAATGACTGACTTGCCTCCGTATTGTTTCAGCAAGCGGAAAAGAACAAGGTGCTGAATCGTTTGAGTCGGACATGGAAGGACTTGAAGTGACAAGTTCTGCCGCAAGACAGACTGCCGGAATAGTTTGGGCTGACAAAGGCGAAGTTGAAGTACAATGTCCTGCACAGTTTTGGGTGTAGCTGAAGCCGTGAAGGCAGCGACCCCCGGACGAGTTGGGAGCTTTTCAAGAAATTGATGGATCTGACAGTACTCGGGTCGGAATTGATGTCCCCACTCTGAGATACAGTGTGCTTCATCGACAACTACCAAGCTGATCCGAAGTTCACGAACGACTTCCAGCAAAGAGGTGCTGTGCAGCTTTTCCGGTGAGACATAGATAAACTTGATCTTCCCCGACTTGAGTTGTTGCATCGCCACACTCATTTCTTGTGGGGAAAGAGCGCTGGTAAGTGCCACAGCTGGAATCTGCTTGTGACGGAGATGTGCAACTTGGTCAGTCATCAGCGAGATCAGCGGAGAGATAACAAGAGTGGTTCCGGGAAACAGAAGTCCCGGCAACTGGAAACAAAGTGACTTGCCCCCACCCGTGGGCAAAATCGCAAGACAGTCTTTTCCTTCTAAAACCGTCTGCACAATCTCTTGTTGCAGTGGTCGAAACTGGGGAAAACCGAAGTAGTCGTGCAAAGAACTACGCAGTCTTGCTTCATCGAATGCTGTCATGAACGTATTCTGACTAGCAACCGAAACAACAACTGTAGTATCCTGATCACCATATGCCGGCGTTCTCTGCCCAACACCCGATTGCTTTTTTCTGTGCTGAGTTTGGGATTCAATCTGACCTCCCGTTATATGCGGGTGGACTGGGCGTTCTTGCAGGTGACATTCTCAAAGAGTCAGCTCGACAAAAGATCCCGATGGTGGCAGTGGGTCTTCTCTATCGTGGTGAGGGAGCTGTGCAACGGATTACTTCCGAGGGCCAACAGATCGAGGAAGACCTTCACTTTGATCCTCTTTCAGCGGGTCTTGAACATGTGTATGTGGACGAGATGCCCCTTTTCATCAAGGTTCATATGACGGAGCTAGAGATTTGGGTACGCTGTTGGAAGAAAACGATCGGCGAGACAGTCACCCTTTATCTGCTGGATACGGATACCGATCAGAACCAAGTTCACGAGCGTGGAATCGCTCATGCGCTGTATGCTGGGACAGAAGAAGAGCTGATCAAACAGCAGATTGTCTTGGGAATTGGTGGGATCAAGCTGCTTCACCAGCTGGGGATTCATCCGAGTATTTATCACGTCAATGAAGGTCGGCCGTCGCTCCTCCACTGGCAGTTAATTCGCCGATACATGGATGAGCACGGCGTTTCTTATGAACAAGCTAGCGACTGGGCGTGTCAAAAAACGATCTACACCAACCATACCTTAGTTGAAGCGGGCAACCAGTCCTACACTGCCGAACTTCTGAAAGTATACGGCAAGTACTATGCGGACAAGATGGGCATCACAGTCGAACGTTTGCTCGAACCTGGTGTGCTGGAAGGAACTGACCGCTTCAGTATTACGCAATATGCACTGAACACTTCTCATAAAGCTACCGCCGTCAGCCAGCTTCACTATCTGTTTTGCCAACAGCAGTGGCCAGGATATGACTGGACCGCTATTACCAACGGCGTGTTTCTCCCCTATTGGCAGGATCAACGATTCTCCGGAGATCTCACTGCCAGCAGTGAATCTACAACACTGAGCGAAGCACTGTGGCAGACCCATAAAGACTGTAAGCAGCAGCTCATGGAGTACGTCCAACGCCGGACCGGCTATGGATACGATCCTCAGAGGCTAGTAATCACCTGGTCTCGCCGGATGGCAGGTTATAAACAAGTTGATGCGTTATTCAGTGACGTGGAGAGATTGGCCGAAATTGTCAAAAACAGCGAGCGACCAGTTCAGATTTTAGTCGCTGGCAAAGCTCATGTGTCTGACGTTGCCGCCAAACAGACCATCGAGAAGATTATTCGTTATATGCAAAACGAGCTTGAAGGCTATGCCCTATTTGTCCCGAACTTGGATATGGAGCTCGATCAGATGCTAGCCAAGGGTTCTGATGTCTGGCTGAATACGCCTGAGTTAGGTAAAGAAGCGTGTGGCACTTCAGGGATGAAAGCGATTAGCAACGGCGTGTTGCAGTGTACAGTCGCTGATGGCTGGGCGGCCGAAGTGGACTGGACGGGTGTTGGTTGGAAACTGGATGAGAAGAACATCCCCGAGAGCATCTACTCTCTTTTAGAAAAGGAGATCATTCCTCTGTACTATCAACGTGACGATGCGGACATTCCGCAAGTTTGGGTAGAACGAATGCAGCGATCGATCGGACTTTCCGAAAAGTTTTCTGCTGCTCGGATGATGAACGACTACTGTGACAAGTGCTACACCAGCTAAGTATTCCGCTAACTAGCTGTTCTGCTGTTCAATAAACGCTTGGATATCTGTCCGAATTCCCGGTGTATGTACAAGCTCAAGCGCTTCCAACGGTGTGACCCAACGGTACTCCGTGTGTTCTGCTGACAGTTTGACGTCTTTTTGTTGAGTCAGACACCGAAAGGTAATTCCGATCAGTTCGTTCTCTGCTTTTTCCGGACCACGGAAGATATGCCAAACCCGCAGGACCTCATGCACTGACAGCTCAGTGATTCCCGACTCTTCGCGTACTTCTCTCCGCAAGCCTTTGGGCAGATCCTCAAACTGGTCGATCCGGCCATAGATGATCTCCCACTCACCACCGTGCCAGTCTTGCCCGTCAGCGCGTTTAATCACCAATATCTTGTCTGTTCCTTCCAACTGGATGACTGCCCCGGCTGCTACCATAAAACGTCCGACCGGATTTTGGACTGTGCTGTGATTGTTGGGCTGAGTAACCATGTGATTCCTTAGTCGCCCAAACGGGCAAACTCACCGGTCCGGCGAGCGCGTTTATACATTTCTTGCATAAAGACCCATGCCCCGACCAAGTACAGTGCACACATCACAATGCTGATCACGACGTAGTTCCACAATATAGTACTTGTTGCAAACTGATGGCGGGCAGACTCCATCACGTAGGTGATCGGAGAGATGTAACTCGTCCAACGGATCTCTGCGGGTAGTGCTTGAACAGGGTAAAAGACTGCCGAGATTGGCTGGAAAACATAGATCAGCCCCCAGGCAAATGATTGAATGTTTGTTCCGTAGCGGATGATCAGGCCGGTAATGAAGATGCCGGATGCATAGGCAAAGCCGATCAAGACCAGCACGTATAACGGTAGAGCAATCCCCAGTTGGAGCAACGAAAAATGAAACAAAAAATGACCCAGCACGGCCAGCGAGCCAATGACTAGAAATGTTTTTACCGCCGCCGCGATCATCTGGCTGACGATCCACTCCGTCATGGTGAGTGGAGCGATAAACAAGCTGTTAAAGCTTTTGGACCAGACTTCCCAAAGCATGCTGACGGTGACCGAGTACTGGCCAATCCGGACGATCTCCCAGAGCAGAAATCCGAGAATCAGTACCACACCCATCTCCGGCTGACCAGCCGAGATGACTTTAGCAATCAAGCCAAAGATCAGAAACTGGATCAGCGTAAACCAGACTAAGTCGATCTGCGTTTCCTTGCTGTGGGTCGCGTGATACCAGGAATGCAGCAGCAGTGGTTTAATTCTTTGCCAACTCATAACTCTTTCGCCTCGGAAATATGTAAGAAAACGTCTTCCAATGAAGGCTGCTCTGTAGACAGCGAAGTGATCCAGACGCCCTTTTTTTTGAGTTCAAACAAAAGGCTGGGAATATCCTCTTCCAGAAGTGTCACCTCGACGAGGTCGGGGCGAATAAAAGTCGCAGGATGCTTTGCTTTTTCTAAAAAGTCGGCGACTACTGTTTGTTTGGCCTCAAATGAGAGCAACAGCTTTGTCTTGCCAATCCGTTTGGTCAGACCAAGCGGCGTGTCGGTCAGCACAATCTTTCCCCGCTGCAAGAATGAAACACGGTCGCACAGCCGCGCCACTTCCTGCATGTTATGACTGGTGAAAAGAATGCTGACTTTTTCTTGAACTTGGAGTTGTTTGATCAGCTGGATAATTTTATTGACGATGTCAGGATCAAGGCTGGCAGTGGGCTCATCCATCAGAATCATCTTCGGCCGATTCAGCAGAGCTTTGGCCAGAATAACCCGGGTTTTTTGGCCAGATGATAGATGCCAAAACAGCTCGTCCGCATACTCCTCAACTTCCAGAAGTGTTAGTAGCTCATCGATCCGGCGTTCGACGTTTTCTACTTCGTAGAGCATTCCAAAGATCCGTAAGTTTTGGCGGACAGTCAAGCGTGCTTGCAGCTCGGCGTAGGCAGATGCAAAGTTGATTTTTTGCAAAATCTGAACTTTATGTTGATGGAAGTTCTGGCCAAAGTAGTGGATCTCTCCGCCGTCGGGATCGGTCAAACCCAACAGCATTTGAATGGTGGTCGACTTGCCCGCGCCATTTGGTCCGAGCAGTCCCAAGATCTCGCCTTCGCCAATCGCGAACGAAATGTGATCAACAGCCAGATACTCACCGTACCGTTTGGTAAGGTTGGTGACTTCTAAAACCGGTTGGGGCATGGGATTGATTATACTTACTGGAAGTACTTTTTGCCGCGCAGCTTTTCGGGCAGATAGGAGTGCTCTTTACCTGGATAGGCTTGGTAGCCCTTGCCGTAGCTGAGCTCTTTCATCAGCTTAGTTGGAGCGTTGCGAATCTCTAACGGAATCTCCAGATTTCCTAGTTTTTCTACATCTGCCAAGGCAGCAAAGTAGGCGTCGTACGCTTGGCGGCTTTTCTTGGCGAGGGCTAGGTAGGCAGTTCCGTGAGCCAGATTGATCTGTGCTTCAGGATAGCCGATCTTGGTAGTGGCATCAAAGACAGCGTTGGCGACGACCAGTGCAGTCGGTTGAGCGAGTCCGATATCCTCGCTGGCAAAGACGACCATCCGCCGGGCAATAAACTGGGGATCCTCTCCCGCATTAACCATTCGAGCCAAGTAGTACAGCGCTGAGTCAACGTCGCTGGCGCGCATTGATTTGATAAATGCTGAGATAGTGTTGTAGTGTTCCTCGCCGTCACGGTCATAGCGGAGCTGCTTGGACTGGAGAGTTTGCAGCAAGGTCTCGCGGGTGATCTTGGGACTGAGCTGGACAGCGTGTTCCAATACAGAGAGCAGCTTGCGGGCGTCACCGTTGGCGTACTCCACCAAAATTGACCGGGCATCATCATCCAGCTTGACGTTAACCTGCTGTGCTCGTTTCAGAAAAGCCACTGCACTCTCGAGCACTTTTGCCAAAACCTGCTCAGTGAGCTGCTTGAGCACAAACACTCGGCACCGGGAGAGCAGAGCTGAGATGACCTCAAAGCTAGGATTTTCGGTGGTAGCGCCAATGAGGATGATCTGACCACTTTCGACAAACGGCAACAAGTAGTCCTGTTGCGCTTTAGTAAATCGATGAATCTCATCTAAAAACAGAACGGGTTGAGTGTCCTGGTTGGCCGGATCCTGAACGATCTCTCGGACGTCCTGCTTGCTAGCCGACACCGCTGACAGTTCAAAGAACGGATGATTCGTCTGGCGGGCAATAATCCGTGCCAGGGTGGTCTTCCCTACTCCCGGCGGTCCCCAAAAGATCATCGAGAACAGCTGACCGGCCTCAATGGCCTGGCGGAGTGGTTTGCCCGGCCCTGTTAAGTGCTCCTGTCCCAGGTACTCATCCAGGGTCTGCGGTCGCAATAAGCTGGCGAGAGGTTCGTGTTTCATACGGGAATCAGTGTAGCACATTTGGATTACTAAATCGTCACCTTCCCAGTGGAGCAACTGTTACAATGCTGGTATGTATGGACACAAAGTACTGACCAAGTTAGATCGCAAAAAACACCGCGATGAGCTGGGATTGTTTCTGGTCGAGGGAAAGAAAAGTGTCAGTGATGCCATTACTGCACGAGCTGAGGTTGAACAGCTGGTCGTCACCGACCGATTTGTCCGCGAGCAGCGCCAATTCTGCCAAAACCCTCAAGTCCAGTCATTCTTCCAGTCTCGAAAAGTCTTGACGCTTTCCGAGTCGTCATTTGCTCAGCTCTCCGAGACCACCACACCACAAGGAGTGATCGCGGTGATCAAGAAACCGGCCAACGTACTGACGCCTCTGCTCAACGGAGAGACAATCATTATCTTGGATGATCTACGCGATCCTGGGAACGTTGGTACTATCATCCGAACAGCTGACTGGTTTGGTGTTGATGGAGTTATCTTTGTCGGTGGGGCTGATCCTTTTCAGTCTAAAGTGGTCCGTGCCAGTATGGGGTCATTCTTTCACTTGCCGATCTATGACTCAGTGAACATTGTCAGTGAGTTAGAACAGTTGAAGCAGGCTGGTTTTACGATTATTACTACCCGACCGGAACTCGCTGATCAACCATCTGCTGCTTTGCCCCGGCAACAAAAACTGGCTATTATCTTTGGAAATGAGTCACGTGGAACCTCCGCAGTTCTGGACGACGCAGCTGATCAATCATTCAGTTTGCCGCGATTTGGGAATGCTGAATCGTTGAATGTTGCGGTCAGTGTGGGGTTAGCTCTCTACGAACTCAAACGTTAGCTAAGTGCTTTCCGGAATCTGTCTTTGAGTTCCTCGGTCACGGTCAGCCGGACCATGCCTTGCTGGGGCTGGCCATAAAAGATCTCGGTGGTCAGTGGCGCTAGCAAAACGAGACCCACTGTAACCAGGTCCTCTTCACCATCAATCTGCAGATAGGCTGGCGACGGGAGCTGTTTTTCCGAAAGTTGATTGCAGAACGCTTCAAGCCAGTGGACGAGCTCCTTTGAGAGCTGCCCGGCCGGGTTACTGACGATTTTTAGCTGTTCGGCGTGATTAACTGCTGCCTGCAACTCAGCAGAGTAGTACTCTTCTCGGACACTGCGCTGGTCAAAGACTGCCAGACTATATGGCCAGCCATTCTTGATAAATGTCTCGGAAACAATGTCACCCACGACCAGCGTCGGTGCCAACAGGCTGCCGGGTTCAACAGTTAACACGACTGGGCCCCGAGGCGGCTTGAAGAACGCTGACTGTTCTGGACTGAGGGTTAAACCGTCACGGATAAGCAGCACATAGACCGCACCGTTGCGGTCGATTTGACCCTTACGAATTCGGGTGGAAGAGATGAACTCACCCTGAACATCTTTTAGCAAAGAGCAGATATGAACAGGCAGTGCTGGCAGTCCCAGCTCAGTTCGTTTTTGATTGATGGAGGTGGCACCCTGAACAGTTTGTTCAGTGACTGCGACTGCATCGACCTTGGCATGTTCGAGGGTCGGGCCGTAAATATCTTCCAAGACAAATACTTCTCCGGAAATGTGCTGTTCTTTCAAAAACGCCTCAACAGCTGACCGTCGAGTCTCCAGCGGTTCAATAATACCCGCCATCGTTTTATGTTGGATCATTTGGGGAGTGGTAATACCGACGACTATCTTGTCAGCCAGCTGTGATGCAAACTGGAGAAAATGCCGGTGTCCGACGTGAAAGCGGTCAAAGGTTCCACCCAGCCCGATTGCCCGATACTGTTTCATTAGCCGGCTCCTCCACCTCCACCGCCGCCGCCCCCGCCACCACCACCGGAAGCTCCGCCGGATGAGCCAACACCGCTGGCCCCATAGCTGGAAGTGACCGAACTAGAGATAGAGTTCAGGGCTGAGGAGAGCGAGCCCATGCTGAAGTCAAAGCCACCACTAGTTCCGGCGGACAGTCCACCCCAATACGTTCCTGCCACTCGTTGGTCTGCGTGACTGAACTTGACAGGCAGTTGACTCAATGCCTTGGCCGAGACACCGAGTAGAGTGCCATAGATTAAGTACTTCTCCCAGAGTACTACAGAGTCGATGGAGTACTTACTGGTGGTGTGGTAATCAGAGATGTGTTTTTTAAACGCCATCCAGCCTGCAGCTTCTTGGGCGCCCTTCTCAGTGCGACGCTCCTTGTGATCCAGCAAGATCATCATCACCAAGAAGACGGTTCCGGCGACGACTAGATTAACTACGCTGGTCGCTCGGGCAAAGTCACTGACTCCACCTTGAATAGCAAAAAGGGTCAGAAATGCAAAACAGCCAGAGACAACTGCTGCAGCCACTGCTGGTGCTGAAAATGAGTTGGTATGCGCGTCTTTGTCAAAGTAACCGCCTGATAAGTTAGCGCGCAGTGCCGTCTCTTCCAGATTCTTTAAGATCAGCTGAGCTGCTGCGGGATGAGACTTACAGTACTTGACGACACTGTCCAGCGGAATAGCTTCGAAGGTACTTCCGTCGCTGCGAGTGACTTCTTCTTCACCCACTTCTTCTGTCAGGAAACGATAGACGTTCAGCTCGACACCAGTTAGCTTGCCAACAGGTTGTTCATCAAGCTCGACCAGGAAGTACTTCCAGTCCGGGAAAAGGAGGCCTTCTTTTTTATCACTCCGGACAAACTTAAAGTAGCGGCGGTGGACAAGATTAAGAATCGTTGCCGTAAATGATTTGGGAGTCAGGCTCTTGCGGGCAGACAGCAGCTGCTCGACTTGCGCTGGTGAAAGCTCGCTGGGTGGTTCCCAGAGTGTACCGCTTTGGTTGATCTTGGGCAGTGGTTTTTCTTTGTGATTTCTCCAGAAGTCAAGGAATGATTTGACAAAAAAGACCAACGTGGCGATCACAAAAGCGATGTTTGCTCCGCCGAAAAAAATCGCAATCTTCTGTTGTTGTTGTACTTTGGCAATAGTGTCTTGAATGTATTGATTTTCCTGTTGCTGGATTTGCGCCTTGGTCAGACTGCCCGGTGCACCGGCATTTTCATTAAAAACAGTCTTGGGTAGTACGACTCTTCCCTCAAAGAAAGTTTCACTGGGGAGTCGAGCCAGCTGGAAGGTGACGTCTTCAGCACTCGGGATGCTGACCACTCCTGAGGTAGGTCCGTGGGCCCAAGCTTGGATGTCATCTCCGGGGATGTTCTGAGGTAAGCGCAGGTCAACACGAATATTGGACTGTGGCTCTTCCCACTCGTCTCCCACCCACTGCCAGTAGAGCTCGGCAACGTCACGTTGCAGGGTGACGGCATTATCGACAGTGTACTTGAGGGTAAAGGCTTTGGAGCCGCCATTGCTTTCATAAAACCACTTGATGTAGTACTGGTCTGCTTCATCTTTGACATAGAAACTATTGACTCGATCTGAGGGTGCCTCGTTCTCAGCTGCTTCGGTGTTTTGCTGATAGCAGGTCGTCTCGTCACAGAGACGAAAGTTACTTAATGTGTACGGAGCTGTCCGTCCAGTTCCGGAAGTAGAGTCCGGCTGTTTCTTAATTGTCTGGTAAGCGAAACTAAAACTGCCGTCAAAATCGTATCTCCGTGTTTCCTCCACACTCATAGCGCCGGTGGGCAGAATTGTGGCCGTGATGTCGACAGCATCAATATCATAGGACTTCGCGACGGCTGGTTGGGCACTGAGTCCAAGCATACCGAGCACGGCCAAAAAGCCGACAAAAAAACGCGCTAATTGCTTCATAGCTTTCCCTTTATTTTTTAAGCATCGAGAAGACGATGCCCACAATAATGCCGATGACGATTAAGTTTGACAGGCCGGCAATGGCAATAAAACCAAGAACCGAGAGGACCCAGAGGACGAACAGAACGCCGGCAATTTCCCGGAATGGGCTCGGCAGGATCCCGATTGCCCACAAAATAAGCATGAAGATCAGGACGTTCAGTAACGTGATTGGTTCACCGTTAATCCGGAAAAGGACAAAGTTAGGTAACGTAAAACCGGGAATCTCAATCAATCCCGTAATCAGAAAAATAACGAGTAAAACTAAAACGACTTCAATCATGGTGCCTCCTTACAGTCTTGTCTACACATCCTGACGAAGCAACTTCTGGACTTGGGCATGGAGTTCGGGGGCAGCTGCGCAGTAGGTAAAGTTTTGCTGAGCCTTGGTCAAAGGCTGAGTGTAGTCCATGCGTTCTCCGTCAAAACTAGTGTACACCCCACCTGCCTCTTCAATCACGATCTGTTGAGCAACATTATCCCAAATCTTGCTCGTCCGATTCAAGGCAGCTCCATACTTACCGGTCACTAACATGGCAATATCAAAGACACTGTTGCTGCTGCGGAGGTTGCGAATGCCGAGGACGAGCTTCGCAAGGGTCTGGCACTCTTCCAAAGTAAGACTGGGATCCTCCTGGTGGCCGTCAATGCCATAGGCCACTAAGCAAGAGAGAAGATCTTTTTGTGCGGTGACGTGGATTGGCTGCCCGTTACAGGTGGCTCCTTTCCCCTTCTCGGCGACATAGATCTGGGAAAATGCAGGAAGAGCTAACCCACCCGCAATCGGAAGGTCATCCTCGAGTAGCCCAATCATAATGCCGTAGGTAGGGATACCGTTGGCAAAGTTGCTAGTGCCGTCAATCGGATCGACCACCCAGGTGAAGCGGGAGTGTTTATCGATGATACCGGCTTCTTCGTCAATGATGTTATGGTCAGCAAAGCTCTGTTGGATTGCGGCGATAATGGTCCGGCCAATTTCCAGATCTGTCTCGGTAAGAACTTGATTATTATCGCCAGCTTTGGAAGTACCGGAGACTCGCCCGAATTGGCGCGAAGCTATCTCGATGGTCTGTTGGAGAGTGTTCCTCAAGAAATCGGTGTACATGTTGTCTTCGATCTTACACTACCTGAATAGATTCCAGCAGCCCTTTCTCCCTCAGACAGCGGTCTGCTTCAGGATTCCGATCACAGCTCTTGTTTGATAATCAAACTCAGTTTCCTGCATTGCAGTTTTGCTGTTTGGTTCTTCTCCCCATGAATAACCCCAGGCCGTATCTTCTTTGCTCTTGTTCTCGATCAAAGAATAACCCGGATACATCTTCTCTTCCTCTTCCGTGCTCAACGTCTGAAGTGCCTCTTGGCGCGGGTCGTCAACCACAAAGTACTTGGGGCCAGCACCTTCCCTCCCTTCGGCCTCAGCGACGATCGTTTGGATCGCGCTAGCTGCTCCACCTTTTGCCAACAAGCCATAGTCACCCTGTATGGATAGTTCATCAAGTAAAGACTGTAACTCCTGAAGGGAATCTATACGCCCTGCACGGAAGTGCACTACTGTCACTTCACTTCCCAAACGGATGTTGAGGTCTGCGTCTGCTCCCTGGACGTTGATTTCGATATTTTCTGGCGGGACTCCGATTTTTTCTAAGTGGGCGATCATCTGCACTGCCGGTCTCACTGATTGCCAGAGAGTTAATACGCCGATCCGTTCGGTATTAGGATCTACAGCAGCCCGCATTTCTTCCACGGTCGAGTAGGTTTCACTCCGGTCGTCTTTCATGCCGTCTTTTGCCAAAAAAGGATGGGAATCTACCAGCACAATTCTGTTGGAGCCTGAAACCAGTAAAGCAGTAAGTAAATCTCCCCCTGAGCCGATATAGACCAGAGGAAGTTCACTCGCATTTGGCAGGGCTTCTTTTAACTTTCTTTTTATCTCAGTGGAGAAAAGGAGATTTGCTTTTTCAATTGCGGAAAGCCGGGGCAGTTGGCTTTCGACTTGTGGCATTGTTTCTATCGGCATTTGTCCATGCTATCACAAGGAGGGATATCGACCAATGTCGGGGAGACAGGACTCGAACCTGCGGCCTCACGCTCCCAAAGCGCGCACTCTAGCCATCTGAGCTACTCCCCGGTTATAAAGGTGTGCCGAAGGTGGGACTCGAACCCACACGCTGTTGAAGGCATCAGATTTTAAGTCTGACGTGTCTACCATTTCACCACTTCGGCGATGTGTTCACTTGGGGCAAACTACTGATGCACCTTGTCCGACACAACGCGTAATTATACATGATCTGGATCTTTTTCGGGTTTCTACTTCTGGTACACAGAGGGAGTGACAGGAAGGTCAATTTATACAGAACATGGTACAATTCCAGGTGTACAGCAGTCTGCGGGATTAGTTCACCGGTAGAATGACTCCCTTCCAAGGAGTAGAAGAGGGTTCGATTCCCTTATCCCGCTCAAAATATCGAGTGCAGTGGGCAGCTATGAAATCAACACCGCTACACCCCACCCAAGTCGCCCTAACAGGACTTCTGTTTGCACTTCCCTTCATCTTGGCAAACTTTGTAGTAGCGCTCCAGCTCCAACCATTCTATACCTGGTTGGGTTCTGTTGAAACTCTGCAGCGAACGCCCGTCCTACCACTGTTACTGCTTCTCCTCTTCCCGGTTGGAGCATTTGTGGCTGCCCGCCCGCTGTTGGAAAAAGACTCCAAAGGAAAGAGGCAGTTCTATATCCTCAACGCTGCGCTTGCCACGACACTGATTGTGCTTTTTGTGGTTATGTTTAGTGCTTTAGGAGAAGAAATATATAGATGCGAGGTGTTACACATTCCCAACTGTGATTAACAAACTATGACAACTTCATCTGCTAATACGCTCACTGTCGATCAATATATTCAAAACTTTCCAACGGAAGTCCAAGAGGTTTTGCAAAAGATCCGCCGGATTGGTAAAGAAGTTGCTCCTGGTGTGACAGAGAAAGTCAGCTACGGCGTTCTCAGTTTACGAATCCAAAGCGGAGCCTTTGCCTACTATGGCGGGTATAAACAACATGTCAGTGTCTACCCTATTCCGCCTGGGCCGACAGCCTTTGCCAAAAAAATTGCACCGTATATCAAAGGGAAAGGCACCCTTCAGTTCCCGCTCGATACACCTATCCCGTTTGATTTGATCAAAGAAGTTTTTCAGCTCCTCTATAAGGCGAGACTCGAGAGAACAAAAGCGAAAAAATAAGCCAGCGTCATACTTTTCTATGAATCGGATTGTGATTGTCGCAACGATCTTTTTTGGAATCGCGGCCCTATTAACCGCAGCTTTACTGTTGAAGGGTCTAGTAGTGGGTCAGCCTGTGTCGACCACTACACCTTCACCAAGCCCAACCGTGAGTCCTCTCAGTCAGCTCCTCACTGAGTCGCCGCTGGCGACACTTCCTACCTCGCAACCCTCTCCCGCGCCGTTACCTCAGCAGAAGACTCTTCCTGGTGGCACCCAAGTTTTCCAAACCTTCAATAACTGCGGCCCAGCGGCACTGAGTATGGCCTTGTCCCACTACGGTATCACCGTCAGCCAACAGCAGCTGGGACAACAGCTTCGTCCCTACCAGCATCCACGCGGCGACAATGATGACAAGTCGGTAACCCTCGACGAGGTGGCAGCCAAAGCCCGGGAGTACGGCTTGCTTGCGTACCATCGCCCGGCCGGTGATATGGAGTTGGTCAAACGATTTATTGCACTGGACATTCCAGTTTTGACCCGCACTTGGTTACATGCCGGTGAGGATATTGGTCACTTCCGATTGATCAAGGGATATGACGATGACAGCCTTCAGCTTATCCAGGATGACTCTCTGCAGGGGGCTAACTTGCGCTACAACTACGCCGACTTCCTGGATCTGTGGCGGGCGTTTAACTATGAGTTTGTGGTGTTAGTGCCTCCGGAAAAACAGGCAGAGGCTGAATCAATCCTGGGGGAGCTACAGGACGAACGGCAAGCTTGGCAGAAAAGTTTAGGGTTAGCTGAGGCGGCACTCCAGGAAAATCCCGATGACCTCTATGCTGGCTTTAATAAATCAGTGGCGCTCTATCATTTGAATGACTACACTGGGTCTACCCAAGCCTTTGCCACCATCGAGTCTCGTCTGCCATCACGGATGTTGTGGTACCAACTTGAGCCGGTCCTCTCGTACTTGAAACTTGGTGACACTCAGAAAGTTCTAGAGATTGCCGACAAAATCCTTGCCAACCAGAACAGGGCCTACTCCGAGCTGTACTTCTTGAAGGGTGTGATTTCCCAACAGCAGAGTGACCAATCAGCTGCGGAGGAGGCATTCCGCTTGGCGAACTTCTATAACACGACCGGATCTTGGAAAGCCAACCTGCCTGAGACCTGGTGACGACGTGTTGGTGGAGATCGCTGTAGTCACTCTGCAAGCAGCGACAGAAGCTCTTTGTTCGTCTCGATACCCTTTTTGAACATCGAGACTGACATCTTTTCATTGGGCGAGTGAAGGCCATCGTCGGGTAAGCCATAGCCCATCAAGACACTATCCATGTTGAGAAGCGTTTTGAGGGTGGCCGTGATCGGAATCGAGCCGCCGGAGAGCTGATAGAGCGGTTTTTTGCCAAAAACTTTTTTGTAGGCGAGCTCCGCTTTCTTAAAGAACTTATTGTCACGATCCATCAGGATTGGCTCGCCGCTGGAAAGATGGTGGACATCTACGTCGACTCCATCAGGTGCCAGCGAGAGCACATATCGCTCGAATCGTTGGAAGATATGATCGGCTGATTGATACGGGACAAGCCGCATCGAAACTTTAGCGTGGGCTTCAGCAGGAATGATTGTTTTGGCGCCTTCACCTGAGTAGCCGCCCCAAACCCCGTGGACATCCAGGGTAGGCCTGGCCCCGGCTCGTGCTGCTGGTGAGTAGACGACCTCCCCCACCACCGCTTTGGCACCTGTCTCGCGCATGATCTGTTCTTCATTAAATGGTGACTCGGCAAGCTCCAGCGCCTCTTCTCTGCTCAGCTCCCGTACTCGATCATAGAAACCGGGGATGGTTACCAAATGCCGTTCATCTTTGAGTTGGGACAGAATCTTGGCTAAAACTTCCAGCGGGTTATACACATTCCCGCCGTAGATGCCACTGTGCACGTCGCGCGGGAAGGTGTGAACGCTGATTTCGGCGTAGACGATCCCTCGCAGGCCATAGTCGATCAACGGCTGATCTTCAGACAAACAGTGACTGTCGGAAATAAAACAGATATCTGCCTGCAGCAGACTTTGATTTTCACCGATGAACTCTACTAAGTTATGAGTAGCGACTTCTTCTTCACCTTCGATCAGAAACTTGATGTTGGCGGGCAGCCTCTTGTGCTCTTCCAACCAATCACCAACTGCGGCAATCCAGGTATAAAGTTGACCTTTGTCATCAGCCACTCCACGAGCGTAGATGTTACTGCCTCGTATCTCCGGATCGAATGGTTTGGTTGTCCACTCCCGCAGAGGATCTGGTGACTGAACATCATAGTGGCCGTAGATCAATACTGTAGGTTTATCCGGACCGGCGTGGAGGTGCTCGGCATAGACCAAGGGATGACCACCTGTGGGCAGGATCTCGCTCATAAAGCCGATCTTTTCAAAGGCATGCTTCAACCACTTACAAGCTTTCATCATGTCTTCAGCGTGCTCAGATTGGCCGGAGATAGTGGGAATCCGCAACAGCTCAAAGAGGGCAAGAAGGTGGTGATCGATGGGCATATCTTTCTGTGAACAGTGTACATCACTGGTGGGCTAGCTTCATCTGTAATGAGTAGATCTCGATAAAACCAGCGCTGGCATTGACGTTAAAGGCATACCCTTCTGAGTTGTTAAAAGAGGTATGGCTCAGGCCAAACGGAGATTCCAGGGTGATCACTGTCGTAGTTCCCTTGAAGAGCTTGATGCTAACCTGACCAGTCACTTTCTGGTTGACGAACTCATTAAAAGCATTGAGTGCTTGCATGATCGGGTCGTACCAAAGTGCTCCGTAGCACAGGTAGCCCCACTTGATATCCAGCTGGGCTTTCAGCTCGTTGAGCTGTCGCGTACAGACGTACTTCTCGAGGGCTTTATGCGCCTCAATGATCACATGTGCCCCGGGGAGCTCATAGACACCGCCATTCTTCAAGCCGATCAATCTATCCTCCATCATGTGAGTGACACCGACGCCGTGTTTACCGGCGAGCTTATTGAGCTTCATGATCAACTGGGCGAGTGACATTTTTTTGCCGTTAAGAGCCACCGGTAAGCCTGCATGGAACTCCAGCTGTACGACTTCTGCCTGGTCCGGTGCGTCCTTTGCTAGAGTATAGGTGGTCAGGAACTTCTCAACCGGTGAGACTACTCCCGGCTCCTCGATCTCTCCACCCTCCCAGGTCATCCCCCACATGTTGTCATCAACGCTGTACGGAAAGTCGATCGAAGCCGGCACCGGAATGCCATGCGTTTTGGCATAGGCGATCTCTTCATTCCGGTCCATGGCCCACTCCCGGACGGGCGCGATGATTTTGATGGTCGGATTGAGGGTCAACGCATAGCCCTCAATTCTGACTTGGTCGTTGCCTTTGCCGGTGCAGCCGTGCGCGATGCAGTCGGCCTGTTCCTGCGCTGCAATCTCGACTGCCTTTTTGGCCAGAATAGCCCGGCCCATTGGTGTCGACAGGTGGTAGTCGCCTTGATAGCTGGCGTTGGCTTTAATACCCAGAGCCAGAAAGTCGTTGGCAAACTCTTCTTTAACGTCGAGGGTGATGGCTTTGACCGCGCCGAGCTTCAGTGCTTTTTGTTTGATGGCCACCAAGTCATCTTTTTGTTGGCCAATATCAAGCGTCAAAGCGACCACCTCTGCGTGATAGTGGTCCTGAATCCACTTGAGCATGACGCTGGTGTCGAGCCCGCCTGAATACAGCAGCAGCACCTTTTTGACACTGCCGACTTCCGCTTCATAAGAAGCAACTTTTTTATAGCCTGTATGTTTGTGCATACATTCCTTTCCTGGAAAGAAGCTGATTAATGCTGGTCTGATACTTCTTTCGCTCTTGTGTAAAGATGGTTTTTTCTTGTTGAAGCTGATTGATCAGGGGGATGAGCTCGCCCTGTTTAGTATCAGTGAGCTGCTGGGTACAGGATTCGACGAACGCGGCAAACTCCAGCTGTGAGTAAGCCTGGCCAGCCTGCCGGTATGCTTCACGAAACGGGACATTTTGTTTGACCAACTCCAGGGCATAGTGCGTCGCAAACAGCTCCGCAGAGAGCGCCCCTTGTAGACGCTCAGGGTTAACGGTCAGCCCAGCCACACAGAGCGTGGTGACTTCCAGGCAGTCAGCGGTGAGAGTCAGGCTCTCAAACAGCGGCTTTTTGCTGTCTTGAAGATCCCGGTTATAACCAGACATCAGGTTGGAGCTGAGTCCGACCAACTGAGTGTAGTTGCCGAGGAGCAGATGAACTTTACTCCGAAGTAGCTCAGCCACGTCGACGTTCTTTTTCTGGGGCATGATGCTGCTGCCAGAGCACAGCTCAGCGGCGACGCTCAGGAAGCCAAACTCTGTTGTCGTAAAAAGGAGAAGGTCAGTCGCAAACTTGTTGAGGTCTTGCAGGACGGTAATCAGCGCTGCCACCACCGCAGCCTCGATCTTGCCTCGGGAGTTCTGACAGTACAGCGGATTAGGCTGGACTTTAGCGAAGCCAAGCAGCTGGGCAGTCAGTTCTTTGTTCAGCGGCAGGGGCACCCCGTAACCGGCAGCCGACCCCAGTGGTGACTGATTGTTTAAGGTATAAGCAGTTTTGAGAAAAGTCAGGTCATCCAGCAGTCCGGCCAAAAATGCGCCGGACCAAAGACTAAGCGTCGAAGGCATCGCCTTCTGCATGTGGGTGTAGCCAGGCATCAGCACGTTCGGGTGTTGATCGGCAAAGTTGGCAAATGCTTCCGCGCATGCCAGGAGCTCTTCCCAGATCGTAAGAAGCTGTTCCTTGGTGTAGAGCCGAATAGCGGTCAATACCTGATCATTCCGAGATCGGCCAGTGTGAATTTTCTTGCCGACTTCACCCAAGGACTCTGTCAGGTAGTTTTCCAGCTTGGAGTGAATGTCTTCTTCACCCAGTTGGAGGGTGAACTGCCCCTTTTTCTCCAAGGTCAGAACGTTCAGAAGCGAGGTGCGCAGTTGGCTAAGCTCCGTGCCAGAGAGGAGGCCAATCTGATGAAGCCCCTGCGCATGAGCCAGTGATCCCAGCACGTCATACTTGACCAGCCGTTGGTCAAGGAGTAAGTCACCGTGAGTCTCAAACGCCTCGATGGTGTGGTTCAGTGTCCAGTTTTTCTGCCACAGTTTTTGCATAAAAAAACGCCCCTTCTGCTCCCCAGCTCTTTGGCTGAGAAACAAAAGGGGCGTCTCCTCTGAAACGCGGTACCACCCTCGTTCTTTTCCTCACTGGTACAAAAAATCCTCCGGTTGCGGAGGAGACATCAGACAGAGTGAGAAAAACTCTTGATCAGTGCTCCGTTGCCGACACACTTTGTCGTATTTTACGGTGGACTTCCGTCGTGCTTGTTTTGCCTGGTTCTGCCGGGGCAGTTCCTGACAAATTTCTGACACGCAGCTCGTCTATTGCGATAGACTCGAATGCTTTTACTCTTAACTTGTTGCAGGTATTTTACCATACCCCCTTCGGGGTTCAAAAAAGACAAGAATTTCTCTTCTTTGAACCCAGGCGCACAGCGTCTGGGTGGGGAACGATGTTGAGCTTTCATCTCCCACCGCCTTTAGGGGGCGTTGGGATGATTCTGATTGTTTCGGCGAGGGCGGCGACGGTTAAGCAGAATAAAGATGACTGCGATCACCACAGCTGCCCCACTGACGAGGCATTGAGTGCCGTTCAGGGAACCGAACACTGCTTCCCACGCGCTCCGGATTGCTGCCCAGAGCATCGGGGCAATCAGGATGAGGGCAATGATGCCCGCCACCCACTGCCCCCATGCAGGAATGTTAGTGGTGCGAACCAGCCACGAGGCGTGGTCGTCATCCATGACGAGAGCCAGCGCGATAAAAGTCACGCCGACCACGACAGCGCTGATAACCAGCGTTTTGTCATCGGTGAACCACCGGATGACAAATAGGGCAATGCCGATAACCCATAGGGCAAAAATCGTCCGAACCCAGTTCATGAGCTTACTCCTTGAATAGCCGGCAAGGCCGGCGAATGATCAAAAACCGCAACAAGTTGGGTACCGCGAGTCAACAAAGGCAAGCCATACCCACTTTGTTGCGGTCATGTCCGCAAAAAGTGCTGCTCAGAGTCTTAAAACTCAATACGTTTCTTCTTCAGAAACTGTGCGCTTGTTAAGGTGCAGAAGGACGAGTTTTAGGCAAGTCACTCCTGTTGCTCTTGAGCCGACTGGCCGCGTGACTTCCCGAAATGGAGAGGCGTGACTTGTCAGTCAAAAGCTATCTAAATGTATCAGAAGTACGCTCGAAAGTCAATATTATAGGATATTTTTTGGCTCGCCGCTCCACCTGGCTAATCACCTTGATTGAGAAGGAAGCACTCCGGTCCAAAAGCCCTCCTGACGGAGGGCTGGATATTCTCAGTACAGAACGGAACTGGAATGCTTCCCGGATATTGGCCAGTTTTAGATAGCCAAGGAGCTGGACACCTAGAAGCTGAAGACTAGGCTGCTTTGTTGGCTGCCTTGATAGTCAGCTTCTTAGGCTTTGAGGCCTCAGCTTTCTTAAAGGTGACAGTGACGACGCCATCTTCTAATTGAACCTCCGGCTCGGCTGTGTGGTCGAGCATGCCTGGAATCGCTATTTTGTAGGAGTAGCTCCAAGAAGACTTGCTGTAGTGCTTCTTCGACTGGTCGTCTTTCTCTTCGGTCTTCTCGGCCTTAATCCAGAGGACTCCTTTTTCAAATGTTAAATCGATACCGTCTTTCGGGACCCCGGCGACATTGGCGCGGACAACGACGTCATTCTCAGTCTCATACACATCCAGGTTGTTGGAGTTCGGGAAAAATTGGGCGAGGTCATCTTCCCATTCTTCCGGCCACCGGCTCCAGATTCTAGAGAGTGCAGGGTTCCATGGTATGATTGCCATATATATCTCCTTTCTGATCAAATCAGATCAAAATATATATAATTGAGCGACAAATTTGCCCGATAATTCGGGTAATTTTCGTCTAGCACTAAATTAGCAGTCATATGACTTATTTGCTAAAATATCTCACAGTTAGCAGAATTTGTCAACGATTGATAAAGGCTCTCCCGCCGCTGTCAAGGCTTTTCTTTCCTTTTCCTTACCGGCCACGTACAATCTCTATTCATGAACATGCTCCAAGCCTTACTCCTCGGTGTTATCGAAGGAGTGACCGAGTTTTTGCCTGTCTCCTCTACCTTTCACCTCCTGATTTCCACCCGCCTGCTAGGACTCCCCCAGACAGAGTTCTCCAAGTTCTTTGACGTCTTTATTCAAGCTGGGGCGATTCTGGCAGTTTTTGTCCTGTTTGCCAGAGAGTGGTTCACTCATCTGGATATGCTCAAGAAAGTGGCCGTCTCTTTTATCCCTACTGCAGTCGTGGGCTTTCTGCTGCACAACGTGATCAAGGATGTCTTCTTTTCCTCTTTCCAGGCGATGGTGATCGTCTTCATGGTGGTAGGTGTACTGTTCTTGGTGATTGAGCAGTGGATCTGTAAGACGGATGACCAGCTGAAAAAAACTATAGCCCAGATGAGTTGGATGCAGGCCGTGCTGATCGGTTTGGCACAGGCATTGGCGATCATGCCTGGAGTGTCGCGGGCGGGGGCGGTGATTATTGCGATGTTACTGCTGGGCTTTAACCGAGAGGATGCTGCCAAGTACTCCTTTACCCTGGCTGTGCCGACCATCTTGGCTGCGGCCGCGCTTGATCTTCTCAAGTCCCGGGATATCCTCTTCCAGACTGGGGGGGCTGATGTCGCTCTGCTGCTGGCAGGAACAGTGGCGGCATTTGTCAGTGCTTTCATTGTGGTCAAGTGGTTTATTCACTTCCTGCGGACGCAAACCTTCCGTCTGTTTGGCTGGTACCGGCTAGTGGTAGGGGCCGTCCTGTTTTGGCTGGTGCGCTAATGTGATAGGCTGTAGCTGTGAAGATTGACGAACTGCCCGCGTTAGCCAACACGATCCGCCGTGATATTATTGAGATGCTTGTCCAGGCTAAATCCGGCCACGCTGCCGGGCCACTGGGCATGGCAGAAGTCTTTACGGCGCTCTACTTTCACGTTCTTCGTCATGACCCCCAGCGCCCCAACTGGCCAGACCGTGATCGCTTGGTTCTGTCCAACGGACACATCTGCCCTGTGCTCTATGCCGCTATGGCGCGAGCTGGCTACTTCCCCATCTCAGAGCTGAAGACTTATCGCCAGCTTGGCAGCCGACTCCAAGGCCATCCAAGTCGATTGGATCTCCCCGGACTGGAAAATTCCAGCGGCCCGCTAGGTCAGGGGTACTCGCAGGCTGTAGGGATGGCGCTGGCCCTGAAGATGGAAGGCCGGACCGCCCAGGTTTACTGCGTTTCGAGCGACGGAGAGCATGACGAAGGACAGGTTTGGGAAGCAGCCATGGCAGCGGCGAAGTACCGGCTGCATAACTTGGCTGTCATCATTGACCGGAACAATATTCAGATCGACGGACATACCGAAGACGTGATGCCACTCGAGTCCTTGCGGGCCAAGTACGAGGCCTTTAACTGGTATGTGATCGAGATTGACGGTCATAATATCCGCGAGATCATCGAGGCCTGTGAGATGGCCAAAGCAGTGTTTGAAAAACCAGTAGCGATTATCGCCCGGACGATCCCCGGTAAGGGTGTGGACTTCATGCAGTGGCGACCGGAGTGGCATGGAAAAGCACCGACGCCGGCCGAAGCACAGAAAGCACTGCGGGAGCTACGCAGCCTGGGTGGACGGGTGAAGCGGGACGAGGACTAACATGGCAGATCGAGATCTAAAACCCACGACAGCCTTACGTGATGGTTTCGGCCAAGCGCTCTTGGAGCTGGGACGGAAGAATCCTAACGTAGTCGTGCTGACGGCTGATTTGGCGGAGTCCACTCGGGCCCATTGGTTTGCCGAGGAGTTTCCGGAGCGTTTTTTTGAACTTGGGGTAGCCGAGCAGAACATGATGGGTATTGCGGCTGGAATGGCGCTGTCGGGCAAGATTCCCTTTGTCTGTAGCTTCGCAGCGTTCAACCCAGGTCGAAACTGGGACCAGCTACGGGTCGGGGTGTGTTACTCCAAGGCCAATGTCAAAGTGATCGGCGGGCACGCTGGCTTTTCTGACGGGGGTGATGGCGGGACACATCAGGCGTTAGAGGATATTGCCATTACCCGCTGTTTACCGAACTTGGCAGTGGTCTCTCCGGCAGATGCCCGTCAAGCCTATCAAGCGGTCTTTGCTGTCGCCGAGCACAAGGGGCCCGTCTACTTGCGGGTTTCGCGGTCGGGTCCTTATCACTTGCCAGGTGTTCGCACTGGTGAGTTTACCCAAGGTAAGTTTGAGTTGGGTAAAGCCCAGGTAGTGAATAAAGGAAAAGACGTCACCTTGGTGGCCACCGGGTTGATGGTGGCTGAGGCGTTGATTGCTGCTGACCAACTCCTCAAAGACGGCATCGATGCTGAGGTGATCAATGTTCATACGATTAAACCATTGGATAAAGAAACTGTAGCCAAATCAGCTGAGAGGACCGGCGCGTTGGTGACGATCGAGGAACATCAACGGGCCGGTGGGCTGGGCAGCGCAGTCCTGGAAGTTCTAGCCGGTGAAGTGAGTGTGCCAGTTGAAGTCTTGGGAGTGGATGACAAGTTCGGGGAGACGGGGCCGCCAGCGGAGCTGGCGGCCAAACACGGCCTGACTGCAGCCAAGATTGTAAAAGCCTCGCATCAAGTTATTCGCCAAAAAAACAGCAAAACGTTTGTCTTCTGCTAGTACGTTTCTTTTACGTCTCCATTGAATCGCTTTGATCTTGTTATAATGCCCAAAATATGCCAACTCCCCAGGAAAGTAACCAACTCCCTTACTTTGGTCCAAACCCTCGCTGGTATGACCAGCTCGTTAGCTTCAGTTTGTCTTGGTTGCCGGAAGCCCGGCGAAAGCAACAAGAGTTGGATCTCAAAACAGGTCCAGTTCCTGAAGCCACATTTATTCCCGCTGGTGTTTTAGATCTAGCTCACGAGTTTCCGACGGTTGAGGATATCTTTCTCTTTTTAAAGGCGGCTGTGCCGGAAGAAGTCTGTGAGGCTTTCCGTGACCGCCAGCTCACGTGGCTCCTCGAATATGCCGCTGAAGATGACGAAGACCTCTCCCCTCTTATTGCGGCTGCCATCACCTGTAGCGTGGGTGGCGCGATCAAAGACGGCGCGTGGCTGGGCCGGCGGGTCGGAAATATCTTTTATCAATACCTGGAGGCGTTGGAAACGATCTACCAGCATCACTGCGGAAAGGAAGTTGACCGTGAAGATCTGGAAGAAGCGAAGCTGCAACGCGACGAGATCGAGTACTTCTGCAGCCAGTTGTTTGGAAATGATCTAAGAATTATCCGTTCCATCCTGGCCAATCATGCGCCAGAAGCGTTCATCTATCGGTGGGAAAAACTAGAGGATGGCAAGATTGTCCTCAACGCTTAGTCCGTTGACCCTATCTTGACTGCTGTTCCATGTCCTAAACCCAGAAACTCCAGCTGTTCGCCCTGACGACTAGGCATTGTCCTTGGCAGCCCAGTAGCTGCTGGCGGAATGGAGAGACTTAAAGGTGCCAGCATCACTCCAGTAGCCCTTCAGTTCTTGCCAACTGAGCTTGCCCTGCTCAATGTAGAAGTTGTTGACTTGGGTAATTTCGAGCTCACCTCGGCCGGCAAAGTTGGGATCACACTGGCGGATGTAGTCAAAGACTTTGTTGTCGTAGATGTACAAGCCAGTCACAGCCATATTTGACTCGGGCTGCTTTGGTTTCTCATCAATCCGAACAATCTTGCTGGAGTCGTTTTTATCGAAGACTGCTACGCCAAATCGTTGAGGATCCGGAACTTCTTTCAGAAAGACTACAGAGCCGTCTTTGAAACCTTGGACAGAGTCTTTGATCGCCGCATCAGTGGTGTTATCTCCCAGGATGACAGCGATCGAGTCACCATCGGCAAAGTCCTCCGCCAGGGCCAACGCATCCGCGATGCCACCGTTGGGTTTCTCTTGGTAGGCGTACTCCAAGTGAGTCACGCCCAACTCTTTGCCATTCTTGAGTACACCTAGGAAATGGCCGACGTGAGGGCCGCTGGTCACAATCAGAATCTCGGTCACTCCGGCATCAACAAGAGTCTGAATCGGATAGAAGACCATCGGCTTGTTGTAGATCGGCAGCAGGTGTTTGTTGGTGACATGTGTAAGTGGATACAGTCTTGTTCCCAAACCACCGGCTAAAATGACACCTTTCATAGGAGTTCCTCCGACTTGGCTATGAGCTCACTGCGTGAGACACCTCATTATACATAGCACCTGAGTACTATATCAGATTACTTCAGAAATACTGTCAGGCGTTCACTTTACTGTTACAGACTTGGCCAGATTGCGTGGCTTATCCGGGTCGTTCCCGAGCAAAAGCGCCATCTCGTAGGCGACTAGTTGGACCGCTACTGCACCGGCAAGGACCGAGAGTAACCCACAGTCGTCTACTGGAATGTGAAGATCAAACGCTGCGCTCGGTTTTGAACTGATGCCGATAATCTGGGCGCCTCTCACCTTCAATTCCAATGCATTGGAAATCGTTGCTTCATACTCTTCTCCTTCAGGTGCAAAAACTAAGCATGGTGTCCCCTGCTCGATCAATGCAATCACACCGTGCTTGAGCTCGCCGCCCGCAAACCCTTCAGCGTGAATATAGGTTACCTCTTTGATCTTGAGGTTGGCTTCCAGAGCAGCTGGGTATGAGTTTCCGCGGCCAATCACAAACAGGTGATCCTTCCGGGTCAGAAGCTCAGCCACTGGCAAGATAGATTGTGTCCGGTAGTGAGGAGTGAGAAGTGTCTGAATCGCAGTGACTGTCCGGCGGAGTTGTGCTTTACCAGTTTCAAGACTGCCTGTTGCTTGATGTGCCAACAGAAACAGAACAGCCACCATAGCGGTGTAGGACTTGGTGGCCAGCACACACTGCTCGGCGCCGGCTGGCAAGAGTACTTTGTGCGTACTGCCCCGTTCCAAGCTCGAACCGACTCGATTGACGATGGCGCCAAACGGAACTTGTCGCTCGGTCAGCTTGGGCAGGTGCTCAACGATATCGATCGTCTCCCCGCTCTGCGAAATAAAGGTCACAAACTGGTTGTGATCAAGCACGTCACGTTGGTAACGAAACTCACTGCCGGGGATGGCGCTGGCAGTTTGGCCGACGATTAGTGGCCAAAAATAGCTGGCACTCAACGCTGCGTGATATGCACTGCCGCAGCCGACGAAGTAAGGCCGGCCACTCAGTTGTTTTGCATAGGAGATGAGTTCTTTTTCAAGTGCACTACCCACTTTTTGCAACACATCAGGCTGTTCATTGATTTCTTTGATCAGGAAGTGCGGATAGTTCCCTTTCTCCAGATCCTGAGGCTGAAACTCCAGAGGCTGCCAGCTGAGCGGCAGCTGTTGGAGTGTTTCGGCATCCCAAAGGTCTGCGCCCGTATCTTCCAACACCGCCACCTGGTTATCAGCTAGGTAATAAACTTGGTCCGCATACAGCCCCAGGGCGGATGCATCACTAGCCACATACCACCCGTCTTTGGCTTTACCCAATGCTAAGGGTGAGCCACGGCGGACGACCACTAACTGCTGGTCATCCAACGACAGGAGAACAAAGGCATTCAGTCCACGCAGCCGCAGAAAGACTCGCTGTACTGCCTCTACCAACGGCGCAGACTTTAACTCCTCTTCAACCAGCAAGACAAAGACTTCAGAGTCCGTCTCCGAGCGAAACTGATAGCCTTTTTGCAGTAGTTCAGCCTTAAGCTCTGCAAAGTTCTCGATGATCCCGTTATGAACGACAGCCAGCCTGTTCTTCATGCTCAGGTGAGGGTGGGCGTTTCGCTCGGTCACTCCACCATGAGTCGCCCAACGGGTATGACCGACTGCCAAACTACTAGTTATGTCAGCAGTAGTAAGCTGGGCGTCGCCGATCTTGCCGACGTGTTTCTCAACCACGATTCGTTGCCCACTCTGATCAGTGCCACTCTGGTCGGCCACTGCCACACCCCAACTGTCATAGCCACGATACTCGAGCTGCTTCAGCCCCTGCAGTGTTTTTGAGGCAGCGTCAGTTTGTGTTCCGACATATCCAAAAATGCCACACATAAAACTCCTTTACGAAGTACGATGCGTACAGAACGTAGACATCCGGGTGGATGCCTTCAAAAATAACTGGAAAATAGGAAAAATTGTGATGAGGACAGACTACGTACCAAGGCCCTTTGTGCTTCCCTTTCGAGAAGATTTAAAGCTTGATTGACGACGGTAATACGCCGGTGGACTCCCGCAGATAACTCTTGTTTGCAAACCTCAAACGACTCTCATCTGAGGCTATTAACAAACAAGGTCCGAACCTTTCACCCCGTTTACAAGAAACTGTCTTCAAGTGAAAGATCCACTCCTCGTCTCCCTGTACAGCTTCTCAGCGAACAGGGCCACACGCTTTTTTTTGACGACTGTACCCGAGGCCTCCTTTCTTAGTATCAGTTGTGTTGACGGCCCCATTATACAGACAGTTTTGTGTACAATGGAAAGATATGCGACTCCGGCCTGCCGTTTCGGTGTTTCCGTTTGGGATCCAAATTTTACTTCTGTCTCACTCCCTCTTCTGGATGGCAGCCAATCTGTTGATTCCCTTCTTGAGTATTTTTTTTGTTGATGAGCTCAAGGGCGTTACCATTACCGAAGTTGGGATCTCATCGTTGATCTTCTTCTTGGCGTTTGGGCTCTTGGTGCCGGTGATGGGTTTCTTATCAGACCATATTGAGGGACTAAAAGACGAGGTCTTTTTCCTCATCTTTGGCTACTTTGCCCGCGGTGTGCTGTTCATTTGTTTTGCCTTTGCCACCAACGTCTGGCACCTGTACATGTTCCAGTTTTTCCTTGGTGTCTTCCGGGCAATTGCTGGTCCGGCCGATCGGGTACTCTATGCAAAGTATCTGCCGGGAAAGCAGAGTGCGACACTGTGGGGGGTGGATGAAGCGTTGATTAACATCTCTGCCGCGTTCGGTGCCGGCGTGGGTGGCTACTTTATTGCCTTATATGGTTTCCGAATGATGTTAGTCCTGACAGGAGTATTGACGATAGCTGCCGCATTTATCAATCTGCCCCTCTTGGAAAGGGCCAGATCAAAACGGAGACACTGGTTCCTGCCGTTCTAAAAACCGCTAGTCAAACACCCTTTTCTATTTCATAATGAATGAAGATGCCCAATAAACTCCATTTGGTGGTCTTTGCTTTTTTGGCCAGTTTTTTAGCCGTCATCGCGGTTTTTCTGGAAAGTACCCGGACCTCGCCAGCGGTAGCTGATCAGGATCCCATTAATCCATTGGCACTTTCCGGTGAGTTTAATCCGACCAATGTGTATGGGGAGTTCCACGGAAGCACTGTGGCTTCTTCCGAAGTCTCAGTTCCCTTAGCGGACGCCCACGTTCTGGGAGAGACCGACACGACTGCGCAAAAACGGATCGAGGTCGATCTCACCACCCAGCGTCTCTATGCCTACGAGGGTGACCAAAAAGTATTTGACTTTTTAATCTCTTCCGGCAAGTGGGGACGGACGCCGACAGGGACTTTTACCATTTGGGGAAAGTTCCGATATACCAAGATGTCCGGTGGCAGTAAAGAAAAAGGAACGTACTACTACCTCCCCAACGTTCCATATGTGATGTTCTTCAGTAATAACGAAATCGAGGCGGCGCGGGGGTTCAGTATTCATGGCACGTATTGGCACAACAACTTCGGAACACCGATGAGTCATGGTTGTATCAATATGAAGACGGAAGAAGTTGCGCTCCTGTATGACTGGGCTACACCCAATACTGGTGACCAGAAGTCAATCCGAGCGAGCGCCGAGAATCCCGGGACCAAAGTCATTATCTACGGTGAAGCTCCCCTCTAAGAGTGGTACACTGGTGCCTTATGCCAGTTCAACCACTCAATGAAACATGCCCGCTTTGCGGCTCATCCTTAGTCCTTCAGGTCACTCGCACCGGTAAACGGTTGAAGAAGTGCAGTACCAGCAAGTGGGATAAAGAAAACATGGTCGCCACCGGCTGCACCTACATAGAGTGGCTGGGGAACGAGGTCAAAGAGCTAGACGAGCTCTGCCCACAGTGCGGCCAGAAGCTGGTTTTCGTGACTACCAGCAAGGGCAAGAAGATGAAGAAGTGTTCAACGGCGGGATGGAATGCAGAGTTCCGCCAGCCCACTGGTTGTACCTACATCCAGTGGATAAATGATCGCTGATGCGAGAAAATCAAAACAGATGTCAAGCCGCCCGCTTTTCCAACGACAATACCCCCTTCCTGCCGGCTTCGATGGCGCTCCGGTTCAGCTGCCGCTGACTAATGTTTTTCACATGCCAGGCCAGGCTGCGGCAGTTCGCTTTTTTGACCCTGACTCTGATGACGACCTCTATGCCATGCGGGAAATTCTGGGAGGAAAACAGTCGCGGCGTTGGCTCGACGACGCCACCAGCCTCTCCCGTACGGAGTACCGGGAGTGGGCAGGGACCGCGACGCCATTTTCGTACCTGTTTGCCGTCTTAGATGCCCGTCTGACCGACCCTGAAGAGATGCGGCAGATCCGCGGTTTTGTCTGGATCTACTCGGAGCGGGAGGAAAAGATTCGCTTTAGTCGACTACAGCGGATTGGTGTCATTCCGCCCTCTACTCGACAGCGCTACCTGCTGGAGGTCAGCTTTGCCGTGCGCCCGTCCACGGATGGCGTCCAGCTCGGCTCGGGGCTGATGTCCAGCGCATTACGGCTTTCTTGCCTGCAGGTCCAGATGCTCCTCCAATCTCACCCAGACGAGCCGGAAGTGGAGATTCTAGCCTTTACCAACCCCGAAAACTTGCCCAGCCAGCGGACTCTGGAAGCTGCTGGTTTTGTCAAAAAGACGACCGTCAAGTACAGCTGGGACTCACCCGAGGATACCTTCTTTTACATGCTCAGTTGGCAGCTGCTCAACCAGAAAGTTCGACAGAAGCTACTCGAGGTCTACCAGGCGAACGACTAGCTTGACGCTGCTGTATAATCCCTTTGTTTTAGCTAGAAGATTGAAATATACAGCTTTTATGGCAAGTTCCCGAAGAGCCGCTCACTCCTCCACTCAACTGATTCAGTTGCCCGTCGTCATGCAACAGACTGAGTCTCACTGTGGACCGGCGGTATTAGAGATGCTGTTGGCCTACCTCCACGAGCAGGTTTCACAAGACCAGATTGTTGAAGCTGCACGGGTACGGCGACGAATCGCCAAACACGGAGCTCGTCCCGCTCATTTAGCTCGGGCGGTCAGAGAACTGGCTCCTCAGTACCAATTTTGGATGAAGGAACATACGACTAAAGGGGACCTGGAAACTATTGTCCGCAAACATCACTGGCCAGTAGCTATTAATTGGCAGGGATTGTTTTACAACAGCATCGAAGAAGAAAAGAAAAAACGTCGCAACCGAAAAAAGACGGACGCTGATCGCGGCCACTACAGTGTGGTTGTCGGCGTCAGCCGCGCGCGCAACAAGATTGTGATTGCTGATCCGTATGGGGAGTACTCAAAACAGCCGCGCCAGTTTTCATTAGGCTGGTTTGAACGACGCTGGTGGGATGCCGACTGCGAGAAAAATCCGGAGACTGGTCAGGAAGACGAGATCAAAACCCACCGACTGATTTTTATTGTAGTACCCAAGGATGAAACCTTCCCGGAAGAGTTGGGAATGGTGCGGGTGTAGTTATGGGTGGTATACCAGATTCGAACTGGCGACCTCGTCTTCCACAGAGACGCGCTCTAAACCGACTGAGCTAATACCACCATTTAATTGCTTTGTATCTTTTTTTTAAAATTTAACTCAAAATCCTCGTCATGATGAATCAGGTAGTGACAGTTTAAACATACCCAACTTAAGTTAGACTTTGTATTATTTTTCCGGTTATGGTCGAGATGATGAACAGCTAATACCCGTATATCATCGACTCCGCAGGCTATGCATGCAGGTACTTTTCCAGTCCTCAACAGGATTTTTCTATAAGCATTAATACCTGATTGCCAATTCGGGTGTTTCTCTTCAATAAAGTAATGATTTCTCCATTTAGTTTGACAAGACTTGCTGCAGAAGAAACTACCACTTTTCGAGTGTTTGATTTGTGCAAGTGATCTATAGAGTTCTTTCCTGCAAACAGCACATTTGACTCTTTTCCCTTCCAGTCGCGCCTTATTTCGACATTGAACTGAGCAATACTTTCCCCATCCCAGCTTTTGGTGACTAGGTTTTACATAAAAGCTATTGCGACATAGTTGACAGCGCACTATTGGCACACTTGCAATTCTAAAGACAAACAACACTTTGTTAAAGAACCATTCTCTGTAGAGCACAGCGCTCTAACCAGCTGAGCTACTACCACCATCTGACGTCGCTGTATTATACAGTGTCTTGATGTGTTCGCCTATCCACAGCCTGGTATAATCCCAGGCGATGCCACGACGAAGCAAAGAACTCCCAGATGAGGAGCACGAGTCCCTAGAAAACGAGGCTCTTCAAACCGATGAGCTTTTTTCGACGGTCTTTTGGTCGGTAGTAACAGATCTCCCTTTGGGTGACAAGGAAGTAGCCGATGAGGAAGACCAGGAAGTACTTGGGCTGCTGGATGAGCCTGATGATCTGACAAATGAAGACGTGCCGGAGTTTGAAGACGACGACTTTGACGTGCTCGATCAACACGTGGTGGATGATGACCCGGTTGGTCTGTACTTCAAGCAGATGAGCCGGACTCCTCTGCTGACAGCGCAGGAAGAGATTGATCTGGCCCAACGCATTGAGGCTGGGGAAGTTGATCCTTCTCTGGCTGATGACGCTGCGCTGGCCGTCGAACACATGGCTCGGGCCAATACCCGTCTGGTGGTCAGTATTGCCAAGCGGTACATCGGGCGCGGCCTTCCCTTTCTGGACTTGATTCAAGAAGGCAACGTCGGACTGATGCGGGCAGTTCGCAAGTACGACTGGCAACGAGGTAACCGCTTCTCTACCTATGCTACCTGGTGGATTCGTCAAGCGATTACCCGGGCAGTCTCACAGAAAGTCCGGGTGATCCGGATTCCTCTTCATCAGGAAGAGAGGCTGACGCGCATTTATCGTTTTTTCCGAGACTACTATCAAGAGTATCAACGTCAGCCAGAAATAGAGACAGTTGCGGCAGAGTTGGGGATGGACCAGTACACAGTCCTGGAACTCCTCAGAGCCAGTCAACATGAGCTTAGCCTCGAGGCTTCGGCAAGCGATGATGGCGGTGACGACGAGCGGACACTCTTGGATACTGTTACTAGCGATACCGAACCAAGTCCAGAGGAAGCCTATGGTGCAGTGGATGACAGGGAGCGAATTAATAAGGCTCTCAAGCATCTGATCCCCCGCCATGCTCGGATTCTGGAGCTGCGGTTTGGGTTAAACGGGGAGGAGTCTCATACGCTGGAAGAGATCGCTGAGATTATGGGTGGCTTGAGCCGAGAAAGAATCCGACAACTGGAAGACCAAGCTTTGCGGCAGCTTCGCCATCCCAAAATTGCCCAGTTTTTGAAGTAATGGAGTCTTTGAAGCAAAACCGTGTGCGTCCACCGGGAATCGAACCCAGATTAAAAGCTTAGAAGGCTTCCGTTCTATCCGTTGAACTATGGACGCGAGACCACTGTCGAGCTGAAACAAGACAGCCCTGTTCTCATAGAGCGTATTATACCGAGGAAACGCTATTTTATCTGGAAGCTTTTGTCGCTTTGGCAGCTTTAGCTGCTGACGTGGTCGCCTTGACTGCTTTCTTGGCTGTTTTGGACTTGGTGGCAGCTTTCTGCGCGCTCTTCACGACTTTACTTTTGCTGACTTCGTTGACAACTTTCTTAGCCAACTTTTGCCCCTCTTTCTCAACTTTTTTGGCAAAAGCCTGCGGGTCTTTTTGGATCTCAGCGTGGGCGTCCTTGACAGTTTTGCTGGCTTTCTTGAGTGCCTGCTGGGTCTTCTCTCTATTCTTCTTGTCAGACAAGAACACAGCAGCAGCCCCCGCGGCAGCACCAGCAATCAACGCAAGTAGACCAATTCCTGATCCTGACTTTCGTTCTTCTGGCATCTTCCCTCCTTAAGGGTTAAAGTTACTTTCCTTCGCTGGTCGCGTATGCAAACTGCTCGTGATAACTGACGATCATCTCTTGAGTCTGGACTGCTTTGATCGGGTACTTCCCTTGCGCAGTTTCTTCAGACAACATCACTGCAGTAGTGCCGTCGTAGACGGCGTTGGCCACGTCACTGACTTCAGCGCGGGTGGGCCGGACATTCTGGGTCATTGAGAGCAACATCTGCGTGGCCGTGATAACAGGCTTGCCGAGGGCTTTGCACTTCTTGATCAGCACTTTTTGCCAGTGAGGTACCTCATAGAATGGAATCTCCACACCCAAGTCTCCACGGGCAATCATGATCAGGTCACTGCCTTGAATAATCTCGTCCATGTTGTCGATGGCTTTCTGGTTTTCGATCTTGGCACAGATCGCAGAGTTCATCCCGCGGGCTGCCAGCGCCTGGCGGAGCTGGGCAATATCGCGCATGTCACGGACGAATGAGAGGCCAACAATTTCCGGATTGTGATCTTTCAGCGCATCCAAGAAAGCGATGTCTTTATCCAGCAGTGAAGGCATATCTAAGACTACACCGGGAGTGTTTAAGGTTTTGCGAGTTTTGAGTATGAAATCATCAAGAGCTTCGGCATGCAGCTCGGTCTCCTGACGGTTAATGACCTTGAACTCACAGGCACCATCGGCGACGGAGATCAAATCACTGGCATGCATGCTGGTGATCACTTCCTGGGGAACGAAAACAGCTTTCGGATTGTCGTGTTGGCTAAGTGAAGTGAAGACAATCTCCTCACCCTTTTTAACCTCAAACTCGGAGCCGTTCAACAGAGTGATCCGGACTTCCGGTCCCTGTAAATCGAGCAAAACAGGAATCGGGTGATTCATTTCTTGAGCGATTTTGCGAACGCGTTGGATGCGTTCAAGATGCCACTGTGGCTCGTTGTGTTTGGTGTTGAAACGAGCAAAGTCCATGCCGGAGTTGATTAACGCTTTAATGTTCTCTTCGGACTCTGAAGTAGGGCCAATTGTTGATACAAGTTTGGTGCGACGCTCGGTGCCATCGGCGCGTACACTAGGTTTGAAAAAGGACATATCGATGTCATGCATAGTGGGTGAGATTATCCTCGATTCTCCTGAGTTCTTCAAGGGGTGTAATCGTTGTGTATGTGGGGAATTCTGGAAGTTGTGTAAAACTCATGCGCTGTTTGAGTTTTTGAAAAAAATACGCTACTGTAGGAAGCCTAAGGAAACCTATGAATGATCCCAAACTTTTGACCGGTGATGATTTAGCTGCCAAAGCACTCGAAGAGTCCAGCCAAAAGGACTTGCCGGCCGGCGACGATACAGCCGCCCTTCCTGCCGGCTCTACTCCCAGCTTGGGGACCGGCAGTGCCGATAAAGCTACCCAGGACAAAGTGGCTGAGACGCTTACTTCCCTGCAGAACATTATTGAACGGAACGTTGGCGAGCTGGATCGTTTGAAGGAACAACTCAAGTCTTATCGCGACAACTTGCGGAATATCATGATCAACGACGAGGCACTCAGTGAGGCCGAAGATCAAGCGGCGGCCATCACCCAAAAGGTTAAAGAACGCAAGTCACAGCTCCAGGCCAGCCCTGAAGTGAATCAAGTCAAGGCCAATATCAGTGAGCTCAATGAACGCAAAAAAGAGATCGAAGAAGCCCTCAACACTCACCTCCTGAACCTCTATCAGTTCACCGGAGCCAAGACCTTTGACACCAGTACCGGCGAAACCCGTGAGTTCGAGATCCGTGCCTCAGTCAAGAGTAGTAAAAAGGCCGCCTAGACCAAGCAGAGACGATCCTCTTACAACTCCTTTCCCCAGGCTAAAATAGGGCTCTTGGCGTCCTATAATAATTGACTTTTCAAGGTTTTCTTGATATAATTAGACCATGTTTGACGTGGTGTGACGCGGCCGTTCAGTACGGACATCGTCGCTAACATCGCAGCTTAACATCGGCACACTACGGGGAAATCCGAATCACTTTCAAGGAGAAATCTGATGCGTTACTTGACCAATCTGTTGTGGGTGGTGATTTTCTTTGTCACCACCGTCGTGGCGGTTATCGAAATGTTGTTTGGCGCGGTCACCCACGCCTACAACCACTTCTACCCGCTTCCGTTTCCGTTGCCGCTCTTCGGAGTGGTGATGACGTTGCTGGTCGCGTTCTTTTACGGGCGCGCCCGCAAGTCAGAGAAACGGGTCTATCGGCTGGTGATGGCAGTTCTGGGACTGGTGCTGGCGGGAATGTTCATCTACATCATGTTCACCCGCTTCCAGACGGTGCAGGTCACTGGACTCGCCTTCGCCGGGCTGATGATTTTCCGCGAAGTACAGATGCTCTCCAGCCTCGTCCGCCTCCCTTCACCCAAGCTCCCGCGCTGGCTCCGCCGGATCGTTAGCTTGTTCGGAGATGGTGACTCGGGGCACAGTGAGCATGTTTAACATCGTGCCGTATAGCCGAAGAGTCCCCCGCTCTGAAGCGCAACACCCTCGTCCCAACGAGGGTGTTTTGTATCTGTGCTTGTTTTTCCCAGCTTCGATGAGAAAATAAAAGCATCTCAGTTCTCGCAACGCTGTACCACAGCAAGTGAGTCAAAAACCACCATCTAGAGGTGGTTTTTTGTTGCCGTTACCTCGGTCGGTACACCTCTTGGACTACCAAAACACCGCCTGGCGGCGGTGTTTCTTAATTCAAGGAAAGACGTTTTATTCTGCCCCAAACGAACGAGGTTTAGTCATTCGGCGTGGTGGTCGTGGAATAGGAGCGTTCTTCATTTTCTTGATCGCACGTTTACGCTTCTGAGAGCGACGGATCTCGTTCAAACGAACAGTGCGCAGCTCGGAAGGCTTTTGATAGTACTTGCGATCTTTGACAACTTGAATAATGTTGGTGGCAGCAATGACTTTCTTGAACTTCTTGATCAGATCTCCAGTGTGGTCATCGTTGCGGGCCTTTAAAACAATAGGCAAAAAGAAACACCTCCTTCCCACGAATGTCGAGAAACAATTGAAAGTCTCGGACGGTGAATTATACCACTTGAGGTGGCTGGGTGGCTAGCAGCCAGAATAGGCCAGTCTAGGAGAAGCTTTTAATAGAGCTGCAACTCAAACCTTCCCTTATCCACTTTGCCAATTACGTCAACTTTCGGACCGAATCGCCGTTGAATTTCAGGCGCAACATAGCCTCTCTTCTCCCCATGAACGGGAATAATCTTCATTTCTGGGTTCAAGCTCAGAAGAGTTTCCATGAATGCAAAAAAATCTTCTTGTTTGGAGTGTCCAGACATCCGCCATTGGGGATTTTGACTCGGTTGAATTGCCTGCCCGTTGAACTGGAGGTCTGTCAGGTAGGACCAGTTCAATTTTTGGCAGTGTTTTCGGTCACGCCATGCGATGTCACGATCTCGTTCTTGATAGGTGAAGTAGTGAGCACGAACGACAACAGCCCGTGGGCTTTCGCCAGGCTTTCCTAGATGAGAATCAATATTTGCCAACTCTTCTTCTAGAGGATTCGTCGGTCGTACAAAGATGACAGCATTTCCATCGTGGGCAAGCTCTTTCCACTGCAGCAACTGCTCTGCATGATAGAGCACAATTTGGCGTTCAATTTTATTTAGTGATTCTTTTTGCGGTTCAACAATTCTAGTATCTTGAGAAAACTGAGGTCTCGGATGATATGGCAACGTTCTCACGGGTTCTTGGCGCAGCCAATGATCATCCGGTAATTTGGGTGCAAGCAAGTCAACACTTCTTTCCTGATGTTCTGTGGTGATTGGAGTCATTGCATTCGCTGCGTCAAACTGTCTGAAAAGTTCGATGGGGACACTGTGTTTGAGGCCATAAACAATTTTCCGACCATGGCGAAGTGCATGTTGGCTAATTAGTTCAATAAGTGAAAGATCTTTGGGATCAACTTGAACAATGACTGGTTTGCCACGGTGCTCAGCAAATAACCGATCATAGTTGTCGTGAAGCATCTCTTTGGTGAGTGAAGAAGGACTCTTTTTGACATTGGCATTTGGTGGTCGAACGTTGGTCGTTTCGGTGATGACAGCGTCTACTCCACCAATGGCTTTCAAAAATTCGACGCTTTTTTCCGTCAATCCGTTGTCCCTGAATCGGTAATCACCTGAATACAGTGTTTTGTGCATGGGTAGACCAAAATCGTCATAGGCAGTAACCAAAAACATGCAGGCGCCGTAGATACTATGATCACACGGTAAACAGGTGACCGAAACTTTGCCTCGACCGATAAACCTTGTCTCATAGGGTTGGAGCATCAGTTGCTGAGGAGAAAAGTGACCATCCTTCTTTGGAGTGAGAAGGGTCTCTCGCTGTCTTCGAATTGCATGTTCATCCATCCATCCACCTTTGAAGAAGAAGTGAGATGGCCAAGGCGCAGATTCCGCTGAAGTTACTTGAGGAATGTGGCTTCCAGTTAAAGCAGCGAAGCCGGTGTGATCATCATGGAAATGTGAAATCAGGAATGCAGTATGTCGAATCTTTCTTATAGATGCGTCGTTTTGGACAATTCTTTCCATGTTTTCCATAAACTTGGTAATTTCTGAGTCACTCAACCAGCTATCCAACGCCCGAAGTAAGCGGCGGAAATCAGAAGGGGTTAAACGAAGATAAAGGTCGATCAAGTCGCTGTTTTTGTCTGGCTCCTCCAGAAATGCCGCGCCTATAGTTTCAGCTGATTTCAGTAACAGGGTCATGCGATAGAACATCGGTATCTCAGCGGTTGTTGGGAGGATGTCTTTGAACGGAGCCATGCCCAACTTGATTGATGGCTTAAACATGCTGTTGTAATAAAAATCTTCCCGTTGCGAACCGAAGTCGAGGCAGACAAACTCAGCTGTTCCATCAGAAAACTCATACACGAGCCAAGATGGTTTTGCCCCAATACTGGGGCGATATTTTTCGAATGTAAGATAACGTACGTGCTGTAGCTGGGAAGTTTGCTGAGGCTCTGGGACATGGACGGCTTCGAGCTCACCTGTATCTCCAAACTCATCGGCTCTTTTTTTGGATTCTCGAATGAAGTTCTCTCCGGCATACAGCTTCATTTCCCAGTATTCGAGCAGTTTGGGCGTGAGTGAGAGGACCTTAAAAGATGGTGGACGACCATCTTCACCTTCATGGATAGTACGAAAGTGGTGGGAAAGGGTGCGAACTCTCTCAATTCGAAACGTCTCGCTGATATCAGGTTCAAAACATTTAATGCCAATACAGTCTGTTACCCATTCCGTAGCAAACCTAGAACCGCCGTTCATATGACGGAGGCCGAGCATATCAATTGGAGCGAAGTTACCATCCTGATCCACAATCATGACTTCTACTTCGTGATTACTCAGAGTGTTTACTCTGGGGAAGTATGTGTTTTCTAAGCCAGCTTGGCGGAGGGCTGCTGTCACCACCTCCATCACTTTTCGTAAGCTTGGGGCACGTTCGCGATAGCTTTCTGGAGGAAGAAGGATAGATTCTTTGCTTCGTACCCATTGCCGCAGTTGCTGATCTGTCACGACTGCTACAACAGGATCTAAATCAAAGTGTTTGCGACGGCCGACGAGTGTTGGGTCTGTGTACCAAAGTACTGACTGTCGGAGAATGTCTGCTCGTTCGTAACACTCCTTAAAGCTCTCTCCAGGTTTTGGCCAAGTTAAACCTATTACTTGTGCTTTTGGTTTTACTTTAATAGTGAAGGGTGTTTTTTTGCCTAGTGCTGGTTCTAAAACTCCCTCTCTTTGTCTTCCCATGAATTCTGGATTTTTACTTAATGCGGGATACAAAATATCCCTCATTAACACAGGTGTGATATGGTTCCCATCAGGTAAATTCTGAGTAAAAATCATTTCCAAGCCAGATGCTGCTTGGATTTGGGTGCCTGTGGTAATTTCAAGATCAAGTCCAAGTTGGTGGTATCGATCCAAACTTCCAAGAAGAGAATTGATAAGCTCTCTTCTTTCTACAGAATCAAAAAGCTCTGGAAGGGCCGCAAGTAAAGCTCGTTCGGTGGCTTCTACACGTTGAGCTTCAGTCAAGGGCAGTCGATCTTGTTCGACGTCCCTATAGATCACAAGTCAATAAGTTCCTCATGTTTTTCTTTACGTGGCCAACCACCCAAGATATGCATATGGACGTGGTGAACGAGCTGCATATCTCGGCCGACGTTCATCATCAACTTATAGTTGTCCTGAATTCCCAGCTCTTTGGCAATCTTGCGGGCGGTCAGCAATAGCTGAGCGTGAAGCTGTTCGTCCGCGATATCGATATCCTCGAGTGTGGGGTACTCTTCTTTCGTCACTAACAGGACGTGCACTGGCGCTTTGGGATGGATGTCGTCAAAGGCAATGAAGGTGTCATCTTCATAGCGAATCTTGGCTGGGATCTGTCGTTGGACAATCTTGGTAAAGATACTCGGCTCACTCATATCATCAAGTGCTGATTGATTTGTAGCGCATCTACGTTCTGCTCAGGGCAGTTTTAGCAGCTTCCACTACTTCTTGCAAGGATAGCTTGGTGGGGCGTTGGTGGCGGTGTTTCTTTGAGCCGTTGAGGAGCATCTTGCCGCTGGGGTGGTAGTACCACGTCCCGTTGGGGTCAAGTTGAGTGATGAGTTCCGCGAGGGGTTTAAGGTCCACTGAAGTATCGGGTCTGGCTTTAACCCGAACTTCTCCGGAGCTGGGATCTTTACGAATAACCAGCGCAAAGCCGGTTTTCTGGGCGTACTTCATGACCGAGTCGTTCTTGGTTTCAACTGCCAAACATTTCAGCCCATCAATTTCAAAGGGTTGTCCCGCCTCGGCAATAATGTCACGTGCTTGGATGTTCTCCTTGAGTGCCGCATAGGCACAGTCAAAACACTTCAAGCCAAATGCCATCTGGGAGTCATCATCATGTGGGTCAACACTTTCAAATCCGTGTAGAAGTGACGAAAGCATGAAGGAGTAACGGAGGTTATCTGGCTCCGGCCAGTTGACCTCACCGAAGTGGTCGTCATCGGTGACAAAGGCCACCACTGCTTGCAGCGCCACATCGGACTTCAGTTCCGGATGAATTCGGCAAACGTAGTCATAGACGAGCGACGTCGCGCAGATACGTAAGAGACCTCGGTCAGGTTGGTGGTGATCAAACTCGCCTAGGCCAGTATCAACATGGGTGACTTCGTGCATTTGGAAGCCGAGTCGCTCGGCCTCACTGGGATCAATGGTAGCTCCAGGATCGACAAAGGCGTGCTGTGCGGTTGCGTAGTGCTGGGCATCGAACCGTTTTAAAATCCAACTCGAACCAATCGCATCACAGTCTGGTGCGTGATGAGTTACAATAAGGCGCTTTGTCATGGGGAAAGTATAACATTCCTACCCACCGCAACAGCCGTAAAAATTTTCATTTCTAGGACAGTTGCAGTGGGTATCCTCACCGGATATGAACAGTACTATACGAAGAGATACAGAAAAAACCCAGAGACAAAATGGATTGATTCTGACGCTTATAAGTATCGTTCAAGATTAACGAAATATTTACTATAAGCTTTATTATTTTTCGCACTTTTTGCGTTAATAAAAAGGTGAGACCAAATGTGAACAGTCCTCAAGCAGGTTTCTGGGCAATCACTTGAAGATCGCTAAAGCCCAACAGTCGACCCATACCCTCATCGATCATCTGAAATAAAGGGACGAGTGGTCCCCGAATACCCTTAATTAAAAACCCCAGTTTAGTGGTAAACAATACATTGCGGATTGGACCCTCTACCTCCCGCAGGGAAATAATCTTAAACCCAGCTGACTCGAGTACTGAGCGTAATCGCTCCTTAGTGTAGCGGCGAAGATGTCCAACCTCTTTGTCAAACGATGTGTAAAAGCCCATTTTAAAGAGTAGATTTTGTTTTGAGGGCGTGGAGAGTACTAAGCGACCTCCAGGTTTGAGATTGGCAAACAGTGTCTTTACAAATGTTTCTTCATCAGGCACGTGCTCAATCACTTCAAAACAAGTGATGATATCGTAAGTGAGAGGTTGTCGACGGACTTCGCCTTGCTTAAATTTTACCGAACGCAGACCAATTTTATCGCGAGCATCCGTCGCTAACTGGATAGCTCGTCGTGAGACATCGATACCGGTTACATCTGCTCCTTGAGCGGCTAAATACAAGGAAATGGTTCCCACACCGCAACCAACGTCTAAAACTTTCAGACCTGCAAAACCTTTTTTGCAAGCTTGGTGTAAGGAAGCCAAGTTATACCAATAGGTGAAGTTACCTTGACCAATGACTTTGGAGAACCGATCATTTTTTTGATGGTAACGATCGTAAAAAGCAGTAGTTTCTACCATAAAACGTGAGTTATATTTGTTTTTTATCTTGGCCTTCTTTTTTCGGTTGACGCAGCCGACCAAGCAGCCACAACGATAACCTCCAGACTACTGTGAATGGTAAAGTAATCACCTGCCACACCAGGGGAACAGCGTCTTCCTCTCCCCTTACCCAAGCAGAAACAATCAGCCATCGGTCCTGGTCCTGAAGATAGGTGCCGATGAGCTGAACTTGGCGACCGTTGAGCGTTCGGACAAACTTGACTGTGCCTGGCTTGGAGCCAGGCTCCGTCCGATCAGGCGAACGGAGCACTGACTCCACTACATCTTCGGTAATCCAACGCTGTTTGAGTCGCTCGCGCGCGTGGTTGGTTAGGATTGGTGCTGGCATCATCGGGCGCGCTCAAGCAGTTCCTCCAAAGTGACGAGCTGAGTCTCGTTGCTGGTGCGCTCTTTGAGTTCAATCTTGTCACCGGTTTTTGTAGAAACAACTGCGCGATAAGGAACGCCAATCAGGTCAGCGTCGGCAAACTTCTCACCAGCCCGAGCATCCCGGTCATCCCAGATGACTTCGATTCCGGCTGCTTGCAGATGGTCATAGATCTCCTGGCCTCGGTCATGCTGCTGAATATCAATCAAGTGAACAGTAAATGGCGCCAGCTGTTTCGGCCAGACTAGCCCTTTGTCGTCGGCATACTTTTCGACAATTACACCCACTAATCTAGAGGAACCGATGCCATAACAGCCCATGTAGAGGGTTTGAGGCTTGCCCTGTTCATCCAGGTAGGTAAAGTTAAAGGCTTTGGAAAACTTGGTGTGAAGAGGAAAGATGTTCCCAACCTCACAGCCACGTTTGACCTCGTAGACTTCGCCCGTCTCGGGATAGATATCACCTTCTTTGGCCACCTTGAAGTCATAGAACTGCTCTGGCAGAGGCAGGTCACGCTCCCAATTGACGTTGATTGTGTGGTAGTGGGTTTTGTTGGCACCACACTCAAAGTTACGGCGGTTGGAGGTGGACTCGTCAAAGTAGACTTTGACGCTGTCGGGTAAGTTCAGTGGTCCGGCGTAGCCGACCTCGGCTCCGGTTACCTTCTTGACGACATCAGCAGATGCCAACTTCAAGCTCTTTGCGTCAACTACTTTCTTGAGTTTTTCCTCGTCGACGTCATAGCCGCCGCGGACCGCGGCGGCGATCACCTCTCCCTTGTCTGTTTCAAACAGAAGGGTTTTGGTGGTCTTCTCTACTGGAATCTGGAGAAACTTCGCCAGCTCATCGACACCAATCATGCCGATGCCTTCAACATCGGTCATGGGTTTGGGCTCTTCCTGATCATCATTTAACTTGGGTGCCTGGCTAGGTGCCACCTCGCGGTTAAAGCACAAGTTCTTTGACTTAACGATGAACAGAGTGTCCTCGCCTGCATCCACAATTGTTTGGAACTCATGTGAGTAGTCTGTGGTGAAGTCACCACCGGAAGCCAAGGCAATTACAGTGTCATCTCCTAGACCGACACGGCGGAAGACAGTCATGTAGACTTCTTTCATCACCTCGTAGTACCTCTTGAGATCCTCGACTGAACGATGAAAGCTGTAGGCATCTTTCATCCGGAACTCACGACAGCGCAGCAGGCCAGTTTTGGCACGTGGCTCATTGCGGAACTTTGTCTGGATCTGATAGACCGCGACAGGAAAGTCTTTATAGCTATGGGCAAACTCCTGGACGAGGGGCGTGACCATCTCTTCGTGCGTAGAGTTGAGCACGTACTCAGTGTTACTTTTAGCGAGTGAGGCTTCATTAGCGCCGCTCGTCTTCATCAACACATCGACGGTGTTAATTCGGCCGGTCTCTTCCCAGATTTTCTTGGGGGCCAAGGAGGTCATCTGGATCTCAATGGCCACTTTGTCCATCTCCTCGCGGATGATCTTCTCGATCTTGTTTAGGACCCGCAGACCTAGTGGCAAGAAGGTATAGATGCCGGCTACTTCTTGATGAATAAACGAGGCCTGAGTCAGTAGCTTAGCGTTTTTGGACACCAGGTCGCTACTAACCGTCTTGGTCGTTCGAAAAGGATTTTGTGTAAATTTCATAGTGTTATTAGGTTCCTTGGATTAATATGTATGCATTTTTTCGGATCTTGAGGCATTTCGCTCAGTGAGTGTTGATGTTGCCTCAGAAGCTGAAAAAATGCATCTGCTTTATTCAATCCAAGGACGTAGGGCATCGACGAACAACTGGCTACTCTCAAGATAGTGGATTTTTGAGGATGCGTCAGGTTGTCCACCTGACGGGAGTTGCGGGATAGAGTCGGTGACGACGACGCTGTCAACAACAGAGCCCTGAATCTTTTGTGCACCGCTGTCAGCGAAGATGCCGTGAGTCGCAAAGAAGTGCACTTCACGAGCACCGCGAGCTTTGAGTAGCTCTGCAGTGTTTACCACTGTTCCGCCAGAGTTGATGATGTCGTCAAACACAACCACGATTTTACCACTGACGTCACCACTGACGCCGATGGCCCTGGTCTCACCAGTAGTCAGGTCACGATGCTTATCAACGTTCACCAGCTCAACGCCCAGTTTTTCGGCAAAGACGCGCGCCCGTTTCATGCCCCCAAAATCTGGGCTGGCCACTAACAGATTCTCTTTTTGAAACTTGTGTTGTACTTCTTCTACAAATAAGTTCATGGCAGTTAAGTGTTGGGTAGGAATCGAGAAGAATCCGGGCGTACTGCTGTTATGAAGGTCCAGCAGGAAGACACGTTTAATATAGGAGTTGGAGATCAAGTCAGCGACGACCTTAGCGGCAATCGGCTCACCCTCACGAAACACTTTATCTTGGAGTGAGTAGCCCATCCACGGCATGACTAAGTTGATGTGACGTGCGCCCATTCGTTCCAGGGCATCGACCAGTAATAGCAGTTCGACGGTATGTTCATCTACTGGGGCTGAGAGTGACTGTATCAACACTACGTTTTGACCACGAACAGGTTCTTTAATCCAGACGCGCTTCTCGCCATTGGCAAAGTGGCTGAGGTCGGCATCAACCAGCTGCGTCCGGAATAACTGAGCCATTCCTTGAGCGAGCTGCAGGTTTGATGAGCCAGAGACGATCTTCATTGTTTCCTCCGCATGGTACGGGCAGTACGTGTCTGCAGCGGTTTTTGTGCTGCAACTAATGCTACCCCAAAGGTAGGAGGCTCGGGAAGGGCCGTCAGAGAGATAACGAGTTTCTTCATATCTTCTTGTAGCTTTGACCGTCCAAGTCGTCAAGTGAGTATGGGCCCATCTTGGTTCGGGTCAGGCGAAAAACCGGGTAGCCGACTCGCTCACACATCCGGCGGACTTGCTGATGGCGACCCTCATGAATAGTGATCTCCAGGATGCTCTGCTCGGTACCGGTTTGAATCACGTTCACTTCAGCGGGTGCAGTGTAACCTTCTTTGAGACGGACGCCTCGTTCCAAGTGATTGAGGGCTTTGAAGGTGGGCCGACCAGCCACCACAACTTCGTACGTCTTGAGTGATTCAAATGATGGATGAGTTAGTTTTTGCGCCAAGCTCCCGTCGTTAGTGATCAGCATCAAGCCTTCACTGTCCAGGTCAAGACGACCCACAGGATAGAGGCGAACGGCTTGAAGTTCTTTGGCTAAATCGGGATCGTTTTTGGTAACTTCCTGGTGCAAAAAGTCCAAAACGGTTGGCCGACCCAGCTCGTCGTGCGTGGTGGAAACGACGCCGGTCGGTTTGTTAATCAGAAGAAGATATGGCTTGGCTGCCTGAAGAGGGATGACTTTGCCCTCCACTTTAACGATGTCTTGGGCGGGGTTGACGCGTTGGCCGATATGAGCCCGTTGATCATTCACGGTTACTTGGCCGGCAGTAATCAACGCTTCGGCTTTACGGCGAGAAGCAAAGCCAGCTTGTGCAAGCGCGGCATGGATCTTTGGAAACTTCGTGGCTGACTTCCCGTCGGACGACATAGCTGTATTGTACGCTCTTTTCTCGCATATTGGGTACGTATTGATATAGTTTGATACGATTAAAATAATAGTCAAGGAAAGTATGGACGCAGCAATCTCTTCTTTCCTCTACCAGCGATTTGGAAGTCGTCAGTACTGGCCCGAGTTGGCGCGGCAGCTACGAGGCTGGCCGCCGGTATGCATGAGTCAGCCCCCTGAAGTAGTAAGTGACCAGGAAGCTGAGTTTAGGCAGAGTTCTGACTGGCAGTACTCGCTGGCTCCGTTTTTATCTGCTGTTAAAGAAGTAGCAGAGCTGCGGGTGATGACTAAGAAGATTGCTGACGGAAATGAGCTGGCCAAGAGAGTCGATAATACGCTTGGGAAAGAAGCAGCAGAGCTCTTGAAAAAATCAGCAGTCGCAGACGACTTAGTGTGGTTCTCTCAACAGCTGCTCAGCGTTAGTTCTCCACAGCAGATAGTAGAAGAAGCCCACTGGATCAAAGATCCGCAGACTCATCTTTTTAGTTTGTCTATCGGTCCTGAGCTGCAGTGGTTGTTGACCATCTCGCGATGCCTGGGACTTATCAAGCTTGAGACGCTTCGTCATTTACGGCAGACCAAGGTTCGGGTACTGGGAGCGAGTGTCGCGGCCTCAGCTGCTGACTTACTGGCGAGCCTCGGATGTGAGGATATCTCGTGCGTCGATCCCGGACTGATTGAACTATCAAATCTACCGCGTCTTCCTATGGCACAGGTGCAGAATGTTGGCTGTCCCAAAAGTGCAGCACTAGTGCAGCATCTGTTGCGGCGACATCCGTATGGCAAGTTCAGGGCAGTAGTGGGCCAAGCTGTTCCAAATCTTACGGAGCGTGGGATAGCGGATGTGACGATTGATCAGTTTCTAGCAGATGCCGACGTGATTCTGGAAGTCACTGACGACATTCAGACAAAGACGTATGTACAGACAGTGGCTCTTCAGAAAAAATCTGGCACCCCCCTTCTTTTTATTGCTGACTTAGGCGTGGAGCCAGTGGTGAAAGTGGTGAGGACAGATAAAGATGGCAAAGTCTCGCGTCCCTTTGGCAGAAGCTGGACAGCCACCGAGCGTAGAGTATTAGATGCTGCTGTGATTGATTCCACCAAGGCTGCACCAGCTGCCTACCTAATGGTCAAGGAAGATCTCCCAAATGAACAGGCGCTGCAGTTCTTATTGAGCTGTGTCGGGGTAATGCCGTTCTGGTCACAAACACCGGTAGCAAGTCGGCAGTCATCGGCCTTGGCAGCACTGGCAATCTTGGAAGAGCTGGGCGGCTGTACGCCTCAAATACCGGGAGGTATCAAAGAGATTCTGCCGAAATTACTACAATTAGAGTAATTGAGGGAACTTCTATATCTCCACAAAAGGAGCTCAC
>Ga0232063_1010358_pt1 | contig 100721 bp, 100 predicted proteins | sample LAC_MetaT_7_FD_165509 | JGI IMG/M metagenome (GOLD analysis project Ga0232063, IMG submission 165509) | Metatranscriptome of anaerobic ammonium oxidizing microbial communities from anammox membrane bioreactor (MBR) in UC Berkley... | ecosystem: Engineered > Bioreactor > Anaerobic >... | reverse complement strand
TCAGTAGCAGCGATTGCAATCGCGGCAGTAGTGGCGTTGTGAGGACCTCCCTGGAGACCAGGGATAATTGCGGCATCGATCTTTTTACCGAGCTCTGGGTCACGAGCTAGTCCGCGCTCAGTTACCAAAATCATGGCACCTCGTGGGCCACGAAAAGTCTTGTGGGTCGTTGACATGACTACGTCTGCATACGGCACTGGAGAGGGGTGTTCGCCACCGATGACCAGACCGGTCACATGGGAAATATCAGCCATCAACCAGGCACCCACCTCATCTGCAATCTCGCGGAACTTGGCGAAATCAAGCACAAACGGATAGGCCGTGTTGCCAGCAATAATTAATTTTGGCTTGTGTTCATGGGCCAACTTGCGGACTTGGTCAAAATCAATCCGAGCATCGGCACCCAGACCGTATTGGACAGAGTTGAAGTAGCGACCGGAAAAGGTGACGTCCGGGTGGCCATGCGTTAGGTGCCCACCCATAGTTAATTTTAGCCCCATCAGCGTATCACCCGGCTGTAGTAGCGCAAACTCAATTGCCGAGTTGGCTGGTGAACCCGAATACGGCTGGACGTTGGCATAGGGTACGCCAAACAGCGCCTTCACCCGCTCAATTGCCAGTAGCTCAATTTTGTCGATAATCTGGTTGCCCTCGTAGTAGCGGCGGTTAGCATAGCCTTCCGAGTACTTGTTGGACAAACATGACGAAAGGACAGATGAAACTGCCTCAGAAACGGCATTTTCGGACGGGATAAGACCGATCTTGTCGAGCTGGCGCTGACATTCTTGGTCGATTAACTGGAAAACTTGATCTTTCATGACACTCCTTGGTTGAGCTTGTCGTATATACGACGAAGGACTCACTAACGACTATAGCGCAGATGCGCGAAAAAAGGAGTGATTACTGAGCGCTGGAAAAAGACTGGAGAGCAGCGAGGCGGGATTTAATCATGGGACTCCGACTGCTGGGCCGGAGGAAGATACTGATTCAGATCAGCACCAGCCGCCACAATTGTGGGAAGGAATAGTCGTAAGAAACTTTCTAAAGAACGTGGACTACTAAGATCAAAAGACATTGCCGTAGAAATTTCTCTTTCACCTGTACCAGTATCATCAGGGACTATGTTAGTTGGATCAATGACAGCAAAACTTTCTCCCTGAAGAGTAACTTGGAGGTTTTCAACTGAGTACTTAGACATTATTCCTCTGAATAAGGTAATTATTAGCGAACGTCAGGCTGGACATTTTCATTTTCATCATGCTCTGTCGAGTCATGAGAGTCAAGCATACGTCTAATACTATCTGGAGTAATTCGGATTTCAATGGACTCGTCATCTTGAACAGAGTTTAATTGGGTCAACTGATAGAGCATGCGTAAGAAATCAATGAATTTTCGTGAAGATCCATCTTTCTTTAAGTTCATGCTTAGAGCAAAACCACCCTTTTCAGAATCAGTGAGTCCTGCCAAGTGGGTGCCCATCGGTTTAAGATCGTAGCGTCTAGTAGCTCGTTCTGGCATAGCAGATAAAGTATTAATCCCCACTTTGGGAGTCTTCTCCTGCGGAGTTTAAGAATGACCTATCCTTGCTCACTAAAAAGAGCGCAGGTCCAACTAAAACTCTAAAGAGATCGTCGAGTCCTCGTGTTACACGGATATCTAATGCACCTATCAGTCGAGGCTCTTCATCTATCAAATCATTTGGGTCAATAACCCCGATGGTGAACTGGTCAATCAGAACAATTTGATACTGCCCGAGATTCCGCATCATCTCCAGCTTGCCAGCCAGATCTTGTCCATGCAATCCGCGCTCGATATGTTGATTTGACATATGTAAGAGAAATTCAGTTGCGATTATATCATGATGTTCGCTAGATTACAGGATCTGGAACTTGACTAGGTCCTTTTCCAGTGGGTTTTCAATCGGGCTGCTGTTTTCAGAACCAGCCAAAAGTTCCAAAGCCATATAGGGCGTGAGCGCACAGTCTCGGACCAGACTTAGGAACTGTTCAGGCGTAAGAACTGCGGCTTCTTCAGGGAAACCTTGGTTATATGCCTTTAACTCATCTAAGTCGGCGTATTCGGGGATTAACTTCACAAAGGGTAAACGGGGACCGAGCGCAAAAGCAGGCACTCCATTGAGGTCCTGTTTGGTTGGTCGCTCTCCACTCTGGCGTTTCTCTTCAAGCTCATCGGAAAGGGTAAAGGCTTGGGTAACTATTTGAGAGTCAAGAGCAGTGAAAGTCGCTCGCAAGACCAGTGCACCTCTATTCGCAACAGTTTGGTCACTGGAGTTTAAGGCAAAGCCGATATGCCATTCGATGCAAAAAGCGCCGTTGGTACAGCGCTCAAGTATCCGGATTCTCTCAGTGTCAATAGTGTCAATAATCTTATTCCAGAGTGTATCGGTGTCTATGTCATCACTGAAATCTATCTGACGGAGGAGCCTTTTCAGGTCTTCCCCGTTCCCTGCATCAAGAGCTTCAGGGGATTCAGCCAGGATTGTCACTACATCGGATGCCAGAATCAGTGTTCTTTTTTCAGGATTAAAGAGAAGATTTTGCCTAAGGGACTCTGTTTTAGCCCACGCTACCTCATCAGCCCTTTCACCGTCACTCTCTACTTCAAAGTTCTCTGGATCTGATACAGAGAAAGTGATAGGTCTATTGATGTTTTTACCAATCTCTTCCGCCGTTCTTCTGTTGGCTTCTACCTTTGAAGGTGACCGTGTCGCAAATACAACATCGGCTTCTGTATATCTAGTTTGTTCTCGATCGTCCGTCATGTAGAGCTTCCCTTTTAGCGGATAACGACTTCAAGTTCCGGATCAATTTTGCGACATTCTTCGGCTACTAATTTTCGATGACACGTTTGCGGGTCTTCTTCCCAACAAAGGATTGTAACTGTATGTTTTTTGGCCATTTCGATCAGGATATCAAGATACTCTCGTTCACCCTTGAGGACATGTTCTTCAAACCAAGCATTAAACTCTGGTTTTGTCATCGTATTCTGATGGCGAGCAGTTAATACTTCATGAGAAGGAGCAAGATGAGGCATCCAAATATCCCAGACGACGTCTGCTCCCGGGCGTCGCATAATGCAGACTCGGATACCATCATCAGGGGAAACTGGGGCTTGGACTGACTTGGTATAGAGTGACATATACAAAAAGAGAACTTAAAAAAGTTCTCTGTGCTTTCTGCTATCTACTATCTTCTGTAAGTTGACGGCCGAGATAGGTTCTATTTGCCTTGACGCCTTTTGCAGCCAAAATTGGATTATCTTCATGTGCAATAACCTCATATCCGGCGCGTATGAAGAAGTGATAAGAGTCGCCGCTGGCATTGACCACCATGACTTCGTATCCTTTGTCTCGGGCAATTTCTTCAGATAAGCGCAGCAGTGCCGTTCCTAATCCCCTCCCGTCAAATCCTCTGGCAATATGCATGCGCTTGCCTTCCGCGACTTCACTACCAGCAGAGAATCCTCGCCAGTCATTTCGGAGGATGCCTTTGCGGACAACGCGGTATCCCACAACTTGACCATCTTTATCGCGAACAACCAGACTTGCAACGTTATCAGGATCTGAACTTGTTTCTAAAATTCCTTCAGGGGTATTGGCCGCTTTGTATTTTTCTCTGGCTTCGGTCGTTAAGTTCAGGTAACTGGGAGCCTCATCAAAGTTACGTTGGACGATGGCGGAAATCTCTGCCACGTCGGAGGTCTCCACAAAGCTAGCCTCATAAATCACTCCATATTTGTCTTGAATTTCAATAACTCCGGGGGGTAGAGCGGCTAAGTCTGTAAGCAAAGACGACTCGAAGAAAGGATGTGCATCTGGGGTCACCCCCTTATTTTCCGGATCTTCTTGGTGCTGTTCTTTGCTCCAGGTCATTGTTGGCCTTTCTCGAGTACAGGTATTCGACTAATAAAAAAGGCACCTAGCTTTCAGCTCACTTGGTTTCCTCTTCCCTCTTAAGGGAAAGATTCGTGGCTTGGGAGCGAAAGCTTTTTGTGCCTTCGCAACTGTCTTCCTGTTTAGTGAAGAGTATTAAACTATTCTTTTTTTGAAATTGCAAGCGCCAAAATTATAGGTCGCTCTCTAGAGGAGAGACAGGGTGATATCTGAGACTGATGTGTGAATTGCTGAATCTGATATAGTCTCAACTATGAAATACACCTTCCCCACCCAGGTAGAAAGCGTGCTCCAGGAGGTCATTCTGCCCGACTTGGAGAAAGGGCGCAAGCGATTTGACCTGCTTCATACCCAGGCAGTAGTCTACTGGATGGAAAATCTGCTAGAGCATATTGATTCACCGGATCTGGATCCTCTCGTTTTAATCACCGCGGCGTATGCCCATGACTGGGGATATAAAGGCCTGTTTGATCATTTGTCGGAAACTGAGCGTCGTTCTATTGACGTTGTCCACAAAATGAAACCCTTACATATGGAACGCGGTGCCCAGATGATCGCCAAGCTCCTCAAAGAGAGACTGAATGACCAGTTCACTCCTGCTCAACAAGAGCGGGTCGCTCACTTGGTCCGAGTTCACGATCTGGTTGAAGACTTGAAGGCAGAAGACGAAATCTTACTCATGGAAGCAGACACGCTAGGAATGCTCGATGCTGATCGGATGAAGCCTGCCTTCTCCAAGGAGGACAACGATATCTTCATGGAACAGCAGGTTCGCAACCGTCGCTTCCTCTACTTCACCCATCCCTACGCCAAGGAAGTCGGTGAGCAAGTATTCCAAAAGCGAGTGGCATTCTACGAGCAACCTGAACAGCAGGCTGACTAAGCTCTGTCTATCCTTTTTTACTCTGATTTAAGGCTAGACTATCTTATAATAATTTGATATAAACAATACTCTTATGGCTAATATTGCTGAACTTCTCTCTAATCACCCGGAAATCATTGAGTCTATTGCCCAAGCGCGTGGCAAAGGCAAAGTCCTCAACTATGAAGTTCAAGGCAAAACCGCTGATGGCGAGTTTTCGGCCGGTCATGCTGTGGACATTGAGACTGAAGATGGCCATCTGCGAGTCTTCATTTCTCAGCCGAGCGGAAACGGTTTTGGTTTGACCAATGACATTTCTACCGAGACACAAGGCTACATGGAGTCTCAACGCAGTGTCGTCGGCAGCATGGAGCCCCTGCACTTGTTTATGATTGATGAGACAGGACATGTTTTTGATATCTCTAAAGTGACCCAACTACTGAGGGTCGCTGAACACCTTCCTGACGGAGCACTTAATGTATTCAATGACTTACGGGCAACGCTCCGAGAAAAATGGGATGACGACAAAGTTACTGAGCACTTTGGTCCGATTACTCAACAAGTCGTTGATATTCTGACCCAGCTGCATACCCAGGAAGTCCCTGAAGATATCCAACAAAAAGCCGGAGCACTCTATAGCGAGTCGCTGTGGCGGATTCACTCTGACCGAGAGCTGTTTTCCGGCCTAGTACACAGCCAGAACTTCCGAGAAAAAAGCTGGACTAATCTTCGCCAGATGAGCCAAATCCGCAGTTTAATGGAAGAGTTTGAGCATCTGACGCGTGACCGTAAAGAACGGCTGCGGCCTCTGCACGGCGATGCCTGGTGGAGAAACACTTATCGCACCCCAAATGGCAAAGTGGTCATGATCGACCAAAGTCGATCTGCCTACGGCGAACCAGCTATCGATGTAGTCATGGCAGTTGGTGACGCCATTAACAGCTCGATTATTCGCCAGGAAAATGGACAGGGTCCATTCACGGACATCGCCCAGCAAGGTATCGATACTTATATTGGAAAAACCAACGACGAAGTGGTTTTGGAGATGTTCCCATTGGTCTTTGCCTTCAAAACTACCACGCTTGCCCTACTCAATCCGGTCATCAGTGAACAATCCCGTCGGGATCTGGTGGCTGCTGGCTATGGTTCTTTACAGCTGGCCGTTGAGGCTTTGCGCGAAGGTAGGCCATTCCGTTTCAGCCTCTCAGACCTTCCTACTTATATCAGTGTGGGGACTACCGCTTTAGCAGAAGTCTAAAGGAGTGTGAAGTTATGTCAGAAAGAGCCCAAAGACTTACCAGAGAAGCAAGATCTCAGATTATCCGTGAACTGCCCGACGCAGAGTTAGAAGGTTACTACTTCCCCACTGCCGAAGCAGCAACTCAAGCAGCGATAGAGATCGCTCTCCAAAATCCCAATAAAATTTCGGCTTGGTTTGATATTGACGACACTTCGTTGAACTCAGAACCTTGGCTGAGAGCACGGCTTAATCAAAGAATTTTATCAGTCTTAACCGACTTTGCACCGGTAACCCTGACCGAACTATTGGCCCACGGTGGCCGTTACTTTCAGGTACCACGCTACCAGCAAGCTGCCAGTGAAATGGGCCTCACATTCGGTGCTCTATGGCAAGAAGTTTCACTCGATGCTGAAGCCCATGCGTCAATGTTACCGTTCCCTCAAGCTCGGGAACTGCAACAGACCTTTAGTGAAGGTGGCGCAACGATCGCTGGTTATCCGACCGCCCGGCCTCAGGACATCATCCGTCTGACTGCAGCCAGCTTAAAACATCACCACCTAGCCAAAGCACCGGTAATTGATACGCAAGCCAGTAGCGCCGATCCGTCACACGCCAAACTGGCATTTTTCAGAGAAAGAGTCTTACCGTATCTTCCTGAGGATCACCAACTTTATTTGGTAGATGATCATGCTTCAACTGCTATCGCAATTAAAGAAGCCCTGAACGGACGTGTTGAGGTCCTTGTGCCGATTGTCGCCCGCAACAGGGATAGGATTGATCAACTGCGCCAAGCTGGAGTAACCTATGGTACTCTTAATGAACTAGTTGCTTTCATCCGCCAAAAGTACCCAAAACTAAACACTGCCTCTCATGAGTAAACACACCCACCAAAGCGTCCTTCTTCTTGGTAACGTGGGTGCTGGGAAAAGTACCTTGATGGATATCCTGTGCGATCACTTGCCTCTATTGCCGGTACCGGCAGATAAGTTTTTCCAAGAGAATCCTTTTTTTCCTTTAGCTCTGGAAGATCGCCAGCGGTGGACGTTTACCAGTAATACATGGTTTCTCTACAAAAGAGCTCAGTTGCTGAAAGAGACGGAACAGCTGCTCGAAAAGTCGGATATTATCATCGACAGCGGCCTGTTGATGTCATATGCCTACTCCTACTTGGCGTTTCAACGCGGGTCACTGTCCGAGGATGAGTGGCAACTTTACACGGACTTGTACCAGGAACTCAGCCGCGACGTGCGGCCACCAGATCTAGTGCTGCATCTCCAACTTTCCATCCCTGCGCTGCAAGAGCGCATCAAGCACCGTGGTCGGGCGTATGAAATCGAGAAGTACAACCCAGAATTTTTAGAAATGCTGGAAAATGCAATTCAGCATAGTGTCGACAAGTTTCATGCTGATCATCCAACTTCAGTGATCGTGCCGTTAACCGAAAGTGATTTAGACTTCGGTAATCAACAACAGCTACTCCGCCGTATCCAAAAATTACTCACTCCCACTCTGTAGTCCCCGGTGGCTTTGAAGTGAGATCGTAAACCACTCGGGCAATTCTCTTATCGTTGCGCAAAATGCCATCTACCATCTCTTGAACTGCTTCAAGCGGAATATCTCGTCCGGGTAGCGCCGGCACTCCCGTCATAAAGTCATTGGTGATGAACGTCCGAATGCCGATACCTCGCTTGCCTTCTTCGCCGAAATTGACCGGAAATAGCACGACTGGCACCTGACTGAGACTCCTGAGGAGGTTGTACTTAAGCAGGACTTGGTTGACGATGTCGTCTGCTTCGCGCAGTTGATCGAGCACATCCGCAGTGAGCACTGTGGGCGTGATGGTTGTAGGAACGTCTGTGAGCTTGCCGCCAAAGGCATAGACGATTCTGTTGACTTGGTGAACGTGCTTAGGAATCTGGCGAGCTATATCTAAGAGTCTGGGCCAGTCCGGCACTTCACTCTCTGTGCTCAACGCAGCCAGATAGCTGTAGGTTCTGCCGTCTCCCTGAACACCCACTGTCCGGACCGGCAAGAGGCTGACCGCTGTTGCTGTATCTGCAAACGCTAATAGCTGCTTTTGGATGTGGTCAAACTCTTCAGTCACGTATGGTTTGGTCGTGCACAGCACCCGGATGGCTAATCCTGGCCCTGGGAAAGGCTGTCTCCAGACCAGCTCTTCAGGAAGGCCGAGCTGTTTACCGAGCTCGCGGACTTCGTCTTTGTGGTACTCACTGAGGGGCTCGATGACCCTACCGCGAGCCCGTAGCTCACGAATCAGCTGTGTATCGTTGTGGTGGGTCTTAATCGTGTCAGCTTTTTTGCTCGCCAAGGTGGAGGCACTTTCGATCAAGTCAGGGCGCAGCGTCCCCTGAACTAAAAAAACTTTATCCAAATTGAGGTGCAGCTTGGCTAGCTCTTGTTCTGTGACTTTGACAAAAGTGTCGCCGATAATCTTCCGTTTTTCTTCCGGAGCCGTGATCTGATTTAGCGGCTTTGTCTGAACACCATTCACGGTGGTTGTGGCGGTGGCAAAGCGATCACTTGCGTCCACCAACTTGACGTCCAGACCAATGTCATGGAGCGCTTTGATGACTTTCTCACTTTCATTCTTCCGCATGAAGCCGTGATCGATATGGAGGGCGATAATCTGTTCTGGCTTAAGTGCCTCGCGGAGTAAGGCTGCGCAGACTGCCGAGTCCACTCCGCCACTGACCAGTACTATGACCTGGCCGTCTTTGACAGTTTTCTGAATGAGGTGAATAGCTTGGGCTTTCCGGTCACCGACAGTAAAGTCGGGTTTCAGCCCGACAATTTTCAGCAAAAAGTTACCGAGGATCTTCTTCCCGTTCTTGGTCAGGTCCACTTCGGGATGGAACTGCACGGCGTACATCTTACGGGCTGGATTCTCCATCGCAGCAATCAGGCCGTCGGAGTCGGCAGTGATCGTAAAGCCGTCGGCGACTTGATCAACGGTATCTCCGTGAGACATCAACACATCCTGATGACTCTCCAATCCCTCAAACAATCGTGCCCCTTTCATGGTAGTAATCACACACTCCCCGTCTTCCCGACGATCCTTGCGCCTGACAGTTCCCCCTTGGACAAAGTTCATCAGCTGCATGCCATAACAGATACCCAGGATCGGGATTCGCAACTCAAAGAGTTTTTTGTCAAAGGCAGGTGCTTTGGGTGAGTAGACACTTTCCGGGCCACCAGAAAGAATGATCGCTGCATACTTTTGCAGTTGGCTCGACGGCGTATCAAATGGCAAGAGTTCCGATTCGATACCTAACTCTCGGACGCGGCGGTCAATCACTTTGCCGTACTGCGCGCCGGCATCCAAGATAGCAACTTTGGTATGTGTTGGGCTGGGCGTTCTTCGACTCATAGAAGTACAAGATCACCCGTTGGGGTGATCTTCTCCAAAGAGATCAATGATGAAACCTTTACCTTGGTTTCTTGCTCAATTCGCTTTATCCCATCTTGCCATGCTTTATCAAACAACACAGCCAGTCCTACCACGTCCACATTCGCCTGTTGGAGCGCCTGAATTGCTGCCACGGCGGTGTTACCATGTGCCACTACGTCATCGACCAGTAGCACCTTCATTCCTGATCGCACAAAACCAATGTGACTAACGACCTCATCTTTATTGGTGGTAAAGGAAGTATTGCTATAACTGACGACGTCTTTCCACGCCCCGGGTGGATGCGGCACGCGTTTAGACGGCAGGATTGCATGGGCATGGATCTTTTCGGCCAAAAGTGGTGCCAGCCGCGTCCCCGCATCAGGAAGTCCTACTACCGCCTCGATGTCTTTCCGATGCTGATAAATGTCGGCCCAGCATCTTGATGCCAACTCTAAAATATCCGGATCAATTGCCAAGTTAAAGCTTTCGGCGACCACATAGCCCTTATCGGCATCTTTGACAAATGCGTTTTGGAGAAATAACTGTTTGAGGAGGACTCGTTTTTGATCAGTGGTCATAATCCATACTACTCGCTCGCTATTCTAAAAATCAACGATGGGAATGGCGCGGGAATAATCCCCTCAGCTGCCTGATCAGGCCGTGCCGGCAGAGGCCGGTGGAAGCTGAAGCACCTGTAGAACTTCCTCTTTTTCTTCCTCTTTCATTCCCGGGTGTGCCGATGCCACCAACTCCAAAATCAACATGGCCGGCGCTCCCATAATCTGGGCTAACAAGAAAAACGCAGCTATTCGCTGCTGTTCCGGTGACAAGTGTGGGAAGTACTTTTCCAATACCTCGCTGTCCTCAAGTCCACCCTCAGTTTCCCAATCGATCAAGAGTTGGAGTACACCAAATGCTGAAGCGTTGGGGTCAAACTCACTGATTACACTGAGGAGCTTCATCTGATCAATCTGAGTCTCTACGGTGACGGCTCCGATCGAGCGCTCCTCTAATGCTCCGTCAACGATCACTCCCGCGGTCACTCCTTGAAGCGTCCCGCCTTGAGGGAATCGCTCAGCAATCGCCTTTCTCTTAAAGCGGTGATACTCAGCCTGATTCTCCTGCCAATCCTTCGGGAAGTCCGGCCAGCCACTCGGTTTAGGCATCTTTGGCAATGGCTTCAGTCGGGTCCCATCATCAATCCAGATCGTATCTAACGTATCAACACCCACATACCATGTGTTGCGACTGTCCTTGCCCTGGTTTTGGGCTGCCAGCCAAACTGCTTTGTGATAGGCCTCGTCACGTTGATTAAATTGCTCTTCGTGCTTTTCGCCTTCCGTTGCTTGTGCATAGATCGGGACGCCAAACAGCTCCCCAACGTAGTACTCTCCGGTGCTTTCATTGTTGCCGTTGTGAAAGGCTTTCTTGAGTGTCCGCAGAAAAGTGAGCGGGTTTTTACCATACTCGTCAAAAAAAGGAGGCATTGCCTCCTTATTCAGAGCTAAAAATTGAAGAGTAAACAGCGCGATCTTCCGATAGCTGCTGGTAGCAATAACAATCTTTTCGGGAGGTTTTTCGATATTGAGAGAAGTCCAAAAGGGATGAGACGTGGCATCGTGGCGAAGTGGCTGGTTAGTCGCAGAGCGTAACTCCGTCAGAATCCGACGCCCTAAATCGCGATCGACTTGGCTCATAACTTGTCCTCCTGTGCTTTTTGACTCGAGTTGACCCTCCTCAGAGTTATTTGTGAGTTCAAAAAAGCGGGTTTCTACGGGGGATGCGCGTTCGCCAGGAAGCTGCCGAAAACAAAAACCTAGTGACGTGCACTAGGAACGCTAGTATAAGCCTATAATTTCTTACAAACAAGGGACAAATCAGGATTTTGTAAGAAAACCGTAAGCCGACGCCACACGACTGGTATAATCACCTATCGAGTAGTCTTACAAATCTAGTGATAAGGACTCGATGCCAGTACTCACCAAAGACGTTATTGCTCAGGAAATTGCCCAAGGGCACATCCAGATAGACCCCCCTCTAGATCCATCTCAGGTTCGTGAAGCTTCTATAGACCTCCGCTTAGGCAATGTTTTTCGTATTTATAAAAAGACCAACACTACTGTTGATCTGCTTGAAACGACCGATTACAAGGAGTTGACCGAAGAGATCGTGACCGACAAGCTACTCCTCTGCCCTCAGGAGACTGTCTTGGGAATTACTCTCGAGAAAATTACGTTACCAAATAATCTATGTGGCTGGCTTGAAGGTCGTAGTCGTTTTGCCAGACTTGGACTCCTGATCCATATCTCCGCTGGTTTAATCCAACCAGGCATCAGTAACCAGCAAGTTCTGGAAATCACTAACCTCAGTCCTAATACCCTGGTCCTTCACGCCGGCCAGAAAATCTGCCAACTCGCCTTCCAGCGATGCGAAGGAACAGCGAACTACAACGGACGGTTCCAGGGACAAGACAAACCGTAAGTACAATTTACTAAATTCCTCTCCTGCTATGCAACTCTGAGAGGCTTGGCAAGTCGCCAGTTCTGGAAAATTTCACTTACTTTGTGGATAGTTCTTCTTCAACTTTCTGCCAAATCTCTTCTTCCACAACTTCCAATGGTTTACGCGCGTCAATAATTACCCAACGACCCGTTTTGTCTTCCCGCGCGAGGTCTAAATATGCTTCTCGGACCTGCTCGTGAAAGTTCTTGGCTTCCATATCAAGACGATTGACCTCTCCGCTTTTGGCGCGACGGTCCAATCCTGTTTCGACAGGAACATCCAGCAAAAATGTCAAATCCGGATACGTGTTTTGAGTAGAGATATTGTTCAATTGCTCGATCAGCTCTTTGCCAAACTTTCTGACCACTCCTTGGTAGACCACAGACGAGTCGCGGGTCCGATCCATCAGCACTACTTTGCCAGCTTTGAGGCTAGGGATCACGATCTCCCGGTAGATCTGCGCCCGAGCTGCTTGAAAGAGTAATACTTCTGTGGTGAATGAAATGCCGGTGTTTTTACTTGACAGAACAACTTCCCGAATCTGCTCGCCCACTGCTGTCCCACCTGGTTCTCGGACAGCCACCACGTCTCTGCCTGCTTGAGCCAATCGTTCACGAATCCGGACGATTTGAGTGGTCTTGCCTCCACCCTCTCCGCCCTCAAAGCTGATCAAGATACCCTTTTTTGCCATAGTTGCCTTTCTACTTGATCTCTACCCCAAACAGTCTTCCCACACGATACACATTTTCAAAGGTAATGTCAGCGACTGGTGTGGGCTCGCCAATCCGCGCTGCCCGCATTCCCGCCGCTTTAGCCGGAGTGATATCAGTATGCAGCTCGTCTCCGACCATCAAGTGCTGGTGCGGAGCAAAGTTGGTCTGGCGGATGACGTGCTGGAAGACGTGCGGATCAGGCTTGATCACTGGCAACTCATAGGTAGCATAGATCTCGGAGAAAACTTTGAGCGGGAGTCCGAGCGCTTTCAACTTTCGTTCGGTGGTTTTGAGGGTCGCGTTTGTCAAAATCACATGGTGAAACTGCGACAAACTTTGAAAAAGCTTCTTGAGCTTTGCATCCGGTCGCAAGTGCTCTTCCAGATTAATTTCATTAAACGCCCGGTCGATCAGCTCGCGCCCATCAAAGCCATAGTGATCCAGTGTCAAGGTAGTTGAACGGATTTTCTGGTGTTGTTCGTGGAACTTTTCCTGAGCCTCTTGGAGAGTCCAGCCAAACTTTTTCTGCATCTCAGACATGATCACGTCTTGAATAGCCGCCGAGATATTGTCGTTGGGTGGATAGAGTGTCCTGTCTACGTCCCAAACAATCACGCCAATCTCAGTGATCCAGTCAAATGTTTCCAGGTCATAGCGTTTGACGGTACAGATGTGCGTCCCTGGGTAGTCTTTTTGCTTGGGATAGCTGGCCTTCCCTTCAGCCAGGTAGTTTCGCCAGTAGTCGTAGACAGAAAGCCATTTCTGGGCTGCGTCTTCGCCCTCCCACTGGAAACGACCCTTCATAATCTCTTCCGGAGTCTTGACGCAAACTAGGGCAATAGCCTCAGGCTGAGTCACCTCGAGAAGCGCGCGCATAATCATGTCCCGCTTGTCATCAAGGTTGGTGCTGTCTACGACGACCCGCTGTCCCTTTTGGACGGCAGCGGCTACCCGCCGCGCCAGCTCTTGGTAGACCTGATGACGGGCCAACATTACTTGATCGTGTTGGCTGGCCACGCGATGCTCCTGACCAGGAAAAAGTTCTTCCATCCGGATTTGATCACTGGAAAAACGCCAGAAGCCATAGGCGGAAGACAACAACTGACTGATGGTCGACTTCCCACTCCCGGGCATACCCACCATCAAGACGACCTGCGTTTTTTTGGTAATAATCTGGAGGTCACTGGCACTAAACAGTTTTTTTAAAACATTTTCGGCGGTTTTTTTAGTCGGGAGTTTTTTTGCCATACTTTACCGTTTTTTCTGTCCTCCATCATAAACATGGAAGCCAAGTCTGGCTATGTGGTAAGCATTTTTGGGATACTCGCGAAGCGTCATCTGCATACTGGGTGGGATGGGCTCTTTGCTTCGCTTCTTATCGAGATAAGGGTCGATCGTCACAGACACTTCGACCAGTAGTTTATATGCCGTGAGCATCCGCAAGTACAGCTCGTGCCACTCGCTCCAGTGCTCTCCGTAGTATTGGCGTAGAGCGTCGTAGGTGACTTGCTGAAGCTGCGGAAAGCCATATGCTGCAGGCTGAGCTGCGTTATAGGCGGCAATCTGCATCAGGTCCGCAAACGGCCAGGGGGCAAAGATGTGTCCGCTATTCCCTAATGCTCCGTCTCGAATCACTAACCACTGAGGATCAAACAAACCCACGATATCTTCACGACTGCCATTTTTACCCACCATGACATTGGCGAACTTCGTGTCTCCGGGGCTGAAAGTTTGGACTAATCGGGCTTTCTCACCCTGTCCAATCTGGGGAACCGCACGCCGGATCAGCTGATCCTGAGTTTCCGATAACTTGAGAAAACGGGAGAAGTACTCATGGATTGTACGTTTGGACAAGCGCACTGCGTCGACCAGCATCTGATCTTTTTGAACTGCCTGCTCTTGGTCGCGACTCATCAACCATCCCATCGACTTTTCCAAGAGTAGTCGTTGAATTTCTTCTGGAGAGCCAATCTGCGCCGCCAAATCTTCAGGCAGAGGTACACTGGCATTTAAGATGTGTTGAAAGCTTTGCTGGGTCCAACTACTCAGCTTTTCGCCGCCGACCGTCGGTTGTCGATTCTGAGACCTGGCCATGCGAATATCGAGCAGCATGTCCGCCAGAGACATATCCATCTGATGCATGATAACTGCCGGCTCCATTTTGCCGGCTAACACATCGGTAAGGGAAAACTGCCGAAGCACCACGCCATCCGCAGAGACCTGCTCCACGCCACAGATTCCGTGGTAAAGCGGGTGTGCTGCATTGGCATTCGCCACCTTGCCCATTAGGCTCTCGCCCAGAGCTGTCATTACTCTTACTTCCGGATGCTCAAACGCATAGACCGGATCATGATTGGTTTGAAGCTGCCAGTCTTGCCCGAGCTTGGCCAGAAGTTTGACTGTCAGCGGTGTTTGCCCAGCTCGCTCGATAAAGAAGACCTCGCCTGTTGAGCTAGGTGGCCGCGGTCGTTTAGTCAGCGTGTAGTCACCCTCGAGTTCAGGCGGGAGCGTAATGCACTGTTGAGATTCAGAAAGGAGCGACTGCACCTGATCTGCCAGACGCATTTGTAGAGAAAGAGTGTCAACGAAGGGATGATGTTCTCCATTTTGAGAACGAAGTTCGGCATTCAGCTGATGAAAAACTTCTGTAGCGTTTGACATCAAAGTATCCTCGGTGGAGGGTAAAGAAGAACCAACAAAAATGCAAGAGCCTGTAAGAAACTGCTATTGAAAAAACGTAAACATTTGGTTAAATAGTGTTATTCGCAAACTAGGTCCACTGCATTGCAGTCAAGCCAAGGGAAACCACCTTCTAGAGGTGGTTTTTTGTTGAACTTTCCCTTCCTACAGTTCATGTAAGTTTCAAAAGTTATTCTGCCTAGACGTGGGGGTGCTGCTGATTGCAGGACCTAGTTTGCGAAACTCGGTTTGCGGGTTCGATTCCCGTCATCTCCACCACTATAATATTGATCTGACCCATGCGTATTACTTGCCATGTCACTCCCAAAGCCAAAGCTAACCGTGTTACCCAGGTCAACTCACGGAGGTTCCGCGTAGCGACGACTGCCCCGGCAGACAACAACAAGGCGAATATCGCCGCCGAGAAGCTACTCGCCCAGTACTTCGGAGTCAAACAATCTGAGGTCTTTCTGCTTTCCGGACGAACTAGCCGGATGAAAGTCTTTGAAGTGCTGCTCTAGCTTTGCCTCGCATCTTTCTCGTGCCAGCTTTTTAGTCAAGACGTAGTCTGGTAGAATACCCCTTACAAAGGAATCTGTATGACTGATCAATCCCAATTTCCCCAAAACCCTGAAGATGCACAGCCTTTTCAACCCACTCTCGCCCGCCACTTGGACTTCTTGTATGAAGTCGGCAGCTTGCGGTATGCCATCCGCACTTGGAGTCAATTTTTGAATCCCAACTGCCAGAACTTGACTGAACACACTCTACGCGTCGTCTGGATCGCTTTAGTGATCGCCAAACATGAAGGCGTCACCGATACAGCCAAGATCATGAAGATGGCGCTAGTCCATGACATCTCTGAGAGTCGTAGCGTCGACGTCAACTATGTTTCCCGCCAGTATGCCGATCGCCATGAGGATATGGCTATTCGTGATACGCTGGGCGGTACTTTGCTGCTTGATGAGTTTTTGCCTATTTGGGAGGAGTACGAGAAACGTGAGAGCTTAGAGGCCAAGATTGTGAAGGATGCCGATCACCTGGATGTGGACCTAGAACTCAAGGAGTTAGAAGCAATGGGCAATAAACTCGGCCAGGCCTTACTGCCTTCCCGTGAGCAGGCCCTGCAAAGCCGCTTCTACACCGAGACTGCAAGAAAGATGTGGCACGAGATCCAAAACTCCGATCCCCACCACTGGCACTTGATGGCGAGGGGGTAAAATGCCCCGCTCCAATTCACTTTTCACCGTCTTCGCCCTTCCGATTGTGGTTGACGTTGTGGGTACGGTTCTGGGCCAGCCGCCCGAGTACTGGTCTAGCAACTATCAAGTCTTCCGTGAAGCTGTGCCCATCTTTCCCCTTCTGCAACTCCACCCGCTCGTTTTCATCCTTGTCTGTTTAGCTGTCTGGCTGCCCTTCACCTACTGGCTGGTGTTGAAGCTCAAGGAACCGCTGAACCTCTTTGCTACGATGTGCCTGCTTGTCGGTCATGGGTACAACAGCGTCACTTGGCTGCGAATCGACTTGTACCGGGCCGGCCTGTTTGCTGGACAAGATCAGCTTAACCAAGCGCTTAGCCTCATCCCGATGACACTTTATATCTTTCTGCTTGGCTGGCTAGCAACTCGAGGACTGCGGCAGTACTTCTCGAGTAAGACGAGTTGACAACTCGTTTTGCAGGAATGTCCTCCCTTCGGTACAATTGCACTGCAGATGAAAAAGCTAGTCGCTGTCGTTACCGGAATTTTGATTGCCGCTACTGTCGGTGTTTACTTCTATCCATCGTTTTGTCAGCCAGTTTCAGCCAGTTGTGACCACCCGGCTCCCGTGACAGATGCCAACGGTGTTCAAGAGATCGCTCCGCGCTACTACAAGTACTCGGAGGCTGCCCTGGCACGTGCCCGCAGTGAGGACAAAAAAGTCATCCTCTACTTCTGGGCACCGTGGTGCTCCAGCTGTGCTTCACTGGATATAGAAATCGAGAAAAATCCGTCCCTGATTCCAGACCATGTCGCCGTCTTGCAGATCCCCTATGATACCGCCACCGAACTTAAACACCGGTACAACATTGTCGTTCAGCACACTTTTGTAGCGATCGATGATCAAGGCAATCCAACTGAGATGTGGGTCGGCGGCACTCCCCAAGACATTGTGAAGATGACGGAGTAGATACTTCCCCTTTATCCTTTATATCCTCTTGACAGATGTAAACGAAAATTGTATTCTGTTTACATTCAAGTGGTAATTGTAAAGGCAGAATGATAGGGAAACTCGTCAAGCAACCTACCGGCTACAAGGCTTTTGTTCCTGGACCGTTTCCGGGACAGATAGTGGTAGACATGAACCAAAGTAGACTCAGTGAACTCCATTATTGGGCGTCTCACCATCTGGCTAAATTGGATGGAATTACCCAGCTGCTTCCCGACGTCGATTTCTTCATTTTTATGTACGTACGTAAGGAAGCAGCTTTTTCTAGTCAAATTGAAGGAACTCAAGCAACAATGTCTGATGCTATCCGAGCGGAAGCTAACTTGACCTATGGTCTACCTAAAGATGTGCTCCAGATTGTGCATTACATCGAGGCAATGAACTATGGGTTACAAAGACTTAATAGTTTACCCCTGTCACTTCGTTTAATTAGAGAAATACATAGTATTCTCCTTGCAGAACCAGATGACAAAAAAAATACACCGGGTGAGTTCAGAAAGTCACAGAACTGGATTGGTGGCGCAAGTTTGGCTACTGCTAAGTACACACCTCCTCCTATATCCGAGATGCATAGAAATCTCAATGATCTAGAAAAATTCTTATATTCCAAAGATAGCTTTACTCCCTTAATTAAAACGGGTTTACTTCATTCCCAATTTGAGACAATTCATCCGTTTCTGGATGGTAATGGTCGGACTGGTCGGCTTCTAATCACCTTTTATCTCAACAAATTAGGGGTACTTGAAAAACCCGTTTTGTATCTTTCAGCTTTCTTCAAGAAGCATCGCTCTTTGTATTTTGATCTAATCCATGACTACCATGAAAAAGGCGAGGTGATTCCTTGGCTAGAGTTCTTCTTGGAGGGAGTTATCGAGGTTTCACAGGATGCGATTGAAACTTCCAAAAAGATCAATCTTCTTAGAGAAAAGGATGAATTAGCTATACAACAGTTAGGTAAAGCAGCACCAATGGGTCTAAAAATCTTAAAGCAGCTTTATGCTCTTCCTATTGTAGACGTTAATAAGATCATCGAATGGACAGGATATACACGAGCAGGAGCAAATACTCTCACCAACAGGCTAGTTGATATCGGAATCCTTGAACAACAAAACAAGGAGCAAGAGTACGCACGACAGTTTGTTTATAGCAAATATTTAAGTATTTTCTCTAGTTACGAAAAAAGTTGAGTACTCCAGGAGCAGCGTCTGCTCAGAAAGATGGGTGACGTTGTTAAGCGTAAGCCTTGTTTGGACCGACTCTGCAAACAGCGGCACGCCCTTACCAATCGCGATCGGCTCCAGCGTCAGGTACAACGTCTGCACCACGCCAGCTTTGACAAACTGGGCATAGATCGACGACCCGCCGCAAACGGCCAGCTCGTTCACACCGGCCTTTTCCAAAACTGCGACCAGCGTTTTTGGCTCCAAACTGGTCGCGTACAACACTTCTGTATTTTGCAACTCAGTTGTATCACCCGTAACTTCTACCACGGTCAAAGGCGTGCTTGCCCGAAACTGCTCTACATCACGGGTGTAGACAATATTTGCTCGACCGGGAAGAATCCTGTTAAACGTGCGGAAGGTTGACGAACCAAACACCATCGCGCCAGCTTGTTTTGTACGCTGAACAAAGAACTTGTGATCCTCTTTGCTCGTCCACGCAGTGGAGACCTGGTCAGTCGCCTCCGCGATCTGTCCATCGATACTGATTGCCGCAATTAAGAACACGTGCATGTTGCCTTTCTGCCTCTTTTCCCTTGCCTTAGCTTCTCTTTCCTATTTGCTACCAGTGCTACCAAAACCACCCCTATCTTTGCCCTCCAGCTTCTCGACAATCTCTAGCTCCACTGGCTCGCGCTGCATGACAATCATCTGCACAATCCGCTCACCCCGTTCAATTGTGACTGGCTGCTGGGTAAAGTTCCAGAGTGCAGCTCGATACTCATCGTTGTCACCGCAGTAGTCTTCATCCCCCACGCCGATGCCGTTGGCCATCATCACTCCTTTTTTATGGAGTGAGCTGCGAGCTGACATCAACACCCAGTGGTCCTTCGGCAGTTGCATGGCAATATTCAGTGGCACCATCCCCACTTCCCCTGGCTGGATGGTCGTTGTTTGGCGCGCATAAAGGTCAAGCGCAGCAGCTTTTTCTGATTTGTACTCTGGGGACGGGAGAGTTTTGTCGAAAAGTTTGATCTTTAGCTTCATGGGTCGATGGTAACAAACTCGTTCATTACTTGCACTACGGAGTGTAAGCTTGTATTTTAGACTCAGCCCCCGCCAGGAAGTTATGACGACACACATCGATACCCAGTACAGAGAGCTTTTACAGAAAATCCTGGATCACGGTGAACGTACCAACACCCAACTCGAAACCGATGCCATTACCTTGATGGCCCCCGGTTCAATGCGCTTCAAATTAGCCGAAGGTTTCCCGATGATCACTGAGCGCAACATGGCGCCCAAAGAAAGCGAGCGACTCCAGGTAACCATCTGGAGACAAGCCATCGCCGAGATCATCGGCTTTATCAACGGCGCGCGGACGCTCAAGGAACTCGAGTCTTATGGCTGTTACTGGTGGGCGCCTTGGGGCACTGAAGCCAAGTGCCACAAGCGTGGACTGGAAACCGGAGACTTGGGTCCTGGTTCATACGGCGCTGCCTTCCACGACTTCCCGACTGTCGACGGTGGCGGCTATAACCAGTTCAAAAATATCATCGAGCAGATGAAAGAGCTGCCGCACTTGCGGACTCACTTCATTACCCCTTGGGTACCGCAGTACATTATTCGTGGGAAAGGCAAAACGCAAAAAGTGGTCGTCGCTCCTTGCCACGGCTGGCTGCACTTCCGCGTTCTCGATAACAAACTGACTGTCCACATGTTCCAGCGCTCCGGTGACGTGCCGATTGGGGTGCCATCTAACATGGTGCAGTATGGAGCCTTAACGATGATGCTGGCACAGGTCTTGGATGTTGAGCCCTATGAGTACATCCACACCATCTCGGATGCTCATATCTATGTCGATCAAGTCGACGCTGTTAAAACGATGCTCGAGCGCGAGCCACGTCCGCTGCCCAAGATGAGGCTGACTAATCCGACTACAGATTTATTTGCCTTCCGGAAGGATGATTTTGAACTGAGCGACTACAACCCACATCCGGGGATTAAGAACATTCCTGTAGCTATTTAGGCAGGTGCAAAGGAACACATATGTCAGACAGCACCCCAAACACCAAACTTTTCGTTGATATGGATAACGCTCGCGAGGACGATCAACGCCAGGTCATGCAGCAGATTATTGCGGATGGCCAGTGTCCCTTCTGCCTGGACAACTTGCGTAAGTATCATAAGCAACAGATCATTAAGGAAGGCCAGTACTGGATCTTAACGCCCAACCAATGGCCGTATGAGTTCACTAAGCTGCATTTGCTGGCTATCTTGAAGAAGCATGCTGAGAAGCTATCGGAGATCCCACCGGAAGCCGGCAAGGAACTATTTGAGCTTTTGGCCTGGGCGGAAAAAGAGTATCAGGTTCCTGGCGGTGGGATGGCGATCCGCTTCGGTGATACCAATTACTCGGCTGGGACAGTCAATCATATTCATGCTCAGTTCATCGTGCCCGCACTTGACCACCCCAACTTCAAGCCAGTCAGGTTTAAGATTGGTAAGGGGTAAGCAGCGAAAGGCTACTGTCGACTGGGAACACAGTAGTGTGTACCAGTTCCAGGGGGTCTCCAGGCGCAAGAAAAGTTGCTTGCGCCATTACAGTTTCCTTTTCCCTTCTCAAGCCGTGCTGATATACAGTATCGACTCCCACCATTTGCTCCACAAGTCGTACCATGACAAGCATTGTAGTAATACAGGTATGTGGCGTTATTGATAGGATCAACAGGTAGTCCAGCTGAAAAGGCATTTCCAAAGCTTGCTAAGGTTACAGGATGTGACCAATAGCCGTTGTTGTACGATTGGGTGGATTCGTTCCCATTTACATGGAACGTATATCTACCGGATTCAGCAAAGAACTGCTCTTTTGCTTTACCCATCGCATCCACGTCAGCCTTACGTCGGGCATCCCGCGCTGCCTTCTGAATATTAGAAAATGCCACAATTCCTGCTGCCATCAGAATACCAATAATGGCGACGACGACCATCAACTCAATCAATGTAAACCCTGTAGGAATTAATGCGACGAGCGCGCGCGACGAGGTGTGTTGTTCAACAGTCTCATCATATCATTTTTTAGATTGTTCTGTCAATCTTTTTTGTCTTTTTTAAACTTCTCTATCAACTCATCCTAGATTTTCTCTGCTGTCAGTATAGCAAAAAAGGTTTTACTACAATCAGAGTAATTATAGTAATTTTCTGTTGGGGAGGCTCTAGGGGGTCCGGGAACTTACTCGACGTGCACAATCTCGACGCCCTTCTCCTTCAAGATGCTCTCCCCATCAACCATGGCATAGCCTTCCTGAAAGTAGAGCCTCTTGATTCCAGAGTAAGCAATCAACTTAGCGCAGTTTGGGCATGGAAAAGTCGTCACGTACAGCTCCGTTCCCTCTAATGAGATACCTTGACGGGCAGCTTCAGCAATTACCGCAGCTTCTGCGTGAAATGCAGTGGTCAACTCAATGTTCACTCCTTTATGAAAGTTCCCTCGAGGATCTCCTTGGAAAAGAGTTTGGTACTGATCTGGCACGTGTTGGTTAAAAGCACTCAGAATTACCGCATCATTTTTGATCAGGACTGCTCCGACCTGCCTCCACCAATCAGCACTTCGGGTCGCGATTTTTTGTGCTTCAGCCATCATTTTCCTCGAAAAATCGGAAAATGCCATTTTTTTGTCACTCTCGATGACATTCTGCTGGGTAGTTTTTTGCTTATCGTATCGCAGAAAAACAGGAAAAAACTCGAGGTGACCATTTTTGACAAAATCGCTCCAAAATTGATCGGCCAAAATATGCATAATTTCTTCATCTGGAACGATCAATCGATCCTTTTTCGGGTTAAATAATTTTTGCAACTTTTTGGTATCTAAAATATCGACATCGACCGGGATTTTTTGGGAGCGCAGGATCGTTCGCAGTCCCTCCGCTGCTTCCTCTGGGGGTAAGGCGCGCAGATCTTTGCGCAGCCAGTCAAACATCGAGAGCACATCACTCCCCAAGACAAAGAAACGATTCGCATCCTTGTGTTGCTCGAAGAAACGTACGTATCCCAGCTGGATCACCGGCACATAGGCAATCACAAACTTCATTTCTTCTTCTTTCTAGAGGCTAGCAGCTTACTGGCTTCTTCCTCTGGTGTTTCACCCTTGAGCTCTTTCAAGACTTCTTCAATCGTCCCCACCAACTTGGCGCTCAAGGTGTCGCCGATTTTTTTGGCAGCTCCAATCTGGAGCCGACGGATCTTGGCACTGGTCGAGGTGGTGGCCATCGGGTCAAGCACCACTACCCGACCGCAGTAGGTGTCGATTGCTTTTCGTTTCTCTTCTGAAAAATCCGTGTAGTTATCCCGAGTAACCACCAGCACATCCGGTTGGATCAACTTGATCAAGTTGAGTTTAGGCGCGTTCAGCTCTTTCAGCACCACCGCATCTACAGAGCGCAAGTAGGTCAACATCTCCAGCCGTTCTTCTTGAGGAACGATCGGCCGATCCGGACCCTTACGGTGGCGAACTTTTTCGTCACTATCGACGCCAACGATCAAGATATCACCGTACTTCTTGGCTTCATCGCAGTATCGTGCATGACCGATATGGACGAGATCGAAGACGCCTTGAGTAAGCACAATAGTTTTGGATTCTTTTCGGTATTTTTGAACAACCGGTATGACTTCTTGGGCATCAAGAAACACTTTGGCTGGCTTATGGGAATCAACCATACGCGCCTCCTACTCCATCACGTATGGAACGTGGAACTTAAAGCGATTATTTTTGACTTGTTGGATAACAGCCTTGACGGTGTCAGTCGTAACGCCTGGCACTGTGATCTGTTCAGGGTCTTTGTGTTCGTCGACGAGCTGATAAAGCACTTGATCAGCCACTTCGTAACTAAAGCCCATCTCGCTCTCATCGGTCTGATCGTGCCATAACCCGGCCGAGGGTGCTTTGGCCAGAAACTGGGGCGGGAATGCCAAGTACTCCGCCATCTGACGGACATTTGTTTTGTAAAGGTGCGCTATCGGCTCAATATCGGATGCGGCATCTCCAAATCGCGTGTAGTATCCCAAGAAGTGTTCAGACTTGTTTTCGGTGCCACAGACGAGGGCATCCAGCTCTTTGGCAGTGTCGTAGATCAGGATCATTCGCGCCCGTGCCATGATATTGCCTTTGCGGTGGTGATCTTTGTCACCCAAGATTAGCTGTGTCTCGACTGCGTCGACAATCGGCTGGATGTTGAGCTTGCGGCGATTTTCTTTGGGGATATTCAGAAACTCAGCCATCTGTTCGGCATCGTCAGTGGACTGGTCACCGTAGGGTAAAAATAAGGTAGTGATCTGGTTGGCTGGGAGCGCTTGAGCGAGCAGCGCGAGCGAAAGCGCGGAGTCAATTCCGCCTGAGACGGCGATGACAGCGCAGGTTTTATTCTGTTCCCGAAAGGTCTGCTGTAAAAACTTGACGATCGTGTTTGCAGTTTGTTCGGGAGAGTCTAACTTGAGTGACATGCGCTATTTATATCACAGTGCCTGAGGCTGCAAAGGAGGGATCGTGACCGTTTGACGGCAAAGCTTTTGCAGCTAGTGATACAGATCGTGCGCCTGAATATACCCTGCTACTTCAGGAGTGAGTCGTCCCTCGAGTGTTTTCCCGGACGCTGCTAAAGCACGTACTTCTGTTGATGAGACCGTCACTTTCGGTGCATTTGCCAAGAACTCCATTCCTTCCCGTAGAGGTTCAGCCAGTGATCCTTCTCTGGGATAAACGATCACCCCAAACTCTTGCAGGATCTGAGGGTAACCATTCCACTGATCAAACTTGGCTAGATTGTCCGTCCCGATAACCCAGCGGAAGTGATGCTGCGGGTACTTTTGACGTAAGCTTTGAAGGGTTTCAAGCGTGTAACTGACCTGATTCTGTTCAAGTTCGTGGGTTTCGATGCGTAACTGACCAGCCAACTCGGGATGTTCCCTCTTCATCTGCTCCAACATCAGCGTTAACATCTCCACTCTGACAGTGTCGGAGTGAACTGTTTTACCGAACGGATGATGTTTGACCGGCACATACCAAACCAGATCAGCGATCCTGTTTTGCAAAAGATAAAGTGCAATATCTCGATGAGCAACGTGTGGAGGATCAAAACTACCTCCAAAAAGGGCGATGCGTAACGGCTGCAAGGTGTCTGTCATTGTGGTGTCTAAGATTTTTTAGACGGGGCAGCTTTTTTCTTTGTCTTGGTTGCTTTTTTGGCTCGGGGCTTACGGGCGACGGCTTTTCCGGTCGTCTTTCCGTTCGCTTCCTTGGCTTTTCGTCGTTCTTCCCGTTCCGCTTTGACTTGTTCCCACTGTTCTTTGGTGATCACGTCGCCAGGCTTTGGTTTCTGCCAACTGGCCCAGTCACACTTGGGGTAACGGCTGCAACTATAGAAGTCACGACCATACCGAGTGGGCTTAATCAGCACTTCACCCTCATGACAAAGCGGACACATGACACCCTCTACTTTGTTGACGATGTTCTCCGTGTAGTCACAGGCCGGGAACCTGCTGCAACTTTTGAACTTGCCAAACCGACCCGTCCGGATTACGACCTCACCACCTTCCGTGGCTCCACACTTCGGACAGGGCTCGCCGGTTTTTTCGACGGGAATCTGGGCACGGTCGGCATTTTCGACAACTTCGCCCACTGTTTTCTCAAGCGGTCCATAGAACTCAGCGATAATCTTGCGCCACTCTTTTTCACCCCGCGAGATCGCGTCCAGATCGTCTTCCATATTGGCTGTGAACTTGTAGTCTACGATTTTCTGGAAGTGGGCCAGCAGAAAGTCGCTGACAGCCATTCCGATCGGCGTTGGGAAGAACTTCTTCTCTTTGCGCTCGACGTAGCCTCGATCCTCAATCACCGAGATGATCGAAGCGTAGGTACTCGGACGGCCAATTCCTTCTTGTTCAAGCGTCTTAATCAGTGAGGCATCGTTATAGCGTGGCGGCGGTTGGGTAAACTTCTGTGCATCCAAGTGGTCACGATACTCCAAGGGTTGCTTCTCTGTTAAAGGCGGCAAAATCACGTCCCCCTGATTGGGGAAAAGCTTCATCCAGCCATCAAACTTCAGAACAGAACCCGTCACTTTCAGCTGACCGGTATGCGACTGATCGGCTGCGGCAAATGAGATCATCGCGGTCGTCTGGTCGTAAACAGCTGGCGGCATCTGACTCGCTAGGAAACGACGCCAGATCAACTCATAAAGCCTTGCATGTTGTTCGGTCAGTTTACCAACGTGCATGCTCCGCATCCGTTCCGGACTGAGCTGAACGTCAGTCGGACGAATCGCTTCGTGTGCTTCTTGGGCATTCTTGGACTTGTTGGAGTAGTAGTTCGGCTTGGCCGGGACATACTGGGCGCCATAGACATGCTCGAGGTAACCACGGGCTGCTTGAATAGCCTGACCAGCAATGTTGAGAGAGTCGGTACGATGATACGTAATCAGACCTTCTTCGTAGAGCTGTTGGGCCAGGCGCATGGTGTTCTTGGAAGTGTACCCAAGTCTGGTAGCGGCTTGCTGTTGAAGGGTGGAGGTGCTGAATGGCGGCGGAGCGGAGCGACGACGCTCTTTGTTCTCGATTGAAACTACTTCATACGCTGCGCCGGGAAGTACACCCACTACTGGTAAGACATCCTGGGCATTCGTCGGCTTGTACTCTTTGCCATCCAGCTTGACCAATCGAGCCACGAGCATTCCCGCAGGGGTATCCTCTGGCTTGCCGCTCTTCCATTCCTGGTCTACTTTTCCACTATTCCCTACGGCAGTATCGAGCAGCACATCCAGTTCCCAGTACTCTTCCGGAACAAACGCCTCAATCTCTCGTTCACGCTCTACGATCAGACGAAGTGCTACTGACTGAACTCGTCCGGCAGACAGACCATAGCGGATCTTCTTCCAGAGTACCGGCGAAACTGAGTAACCGACCAAGCGGTCCAGCACTCTACGAGCTTGCTGCGCATCTACCAAGTTCATGTTGAGCTGTTCCGGATGAGAAATGGCGTCAAGAACAGCCTGTTTAGTAATCTCGTGGAAGGTGGAACGGACAAAAGGCGTGTCCTTTTCCACTTTTGGACCCAAGACCTGTTGCAAGTGCCAGCCAATCGCTTCACCTTCACGGTCAGGGTCAGTAGCCAGAATGACGATCTCAGCGCTTTTGGCCAGTTGCTGCAGCTCCTTGACGACCTTTTGCTTGTCCTTGGGAATCAAGTACTCCGGCTCAAATCCGCGCGCCACATCAACACCCAGCTTTGACTTGGGTAAATCCCGAATATGTCCGACTGAGGCCCGAACAACGTACTGTTTATCGAGGTACCCACTCAGCTTTCGAGCTTTGGTTGGTGACTCTACTAAGACAAGTTTCATAACTCAAATTCGTCGAAATTGCGTACAGGGCATAATATCACAGCTTCAGTTCCTCAAGTACATCCCGTCCACTCTCGACAAGCAAGGCGCCCTGCCTTAACAAAAAATGCGTACCTTGACTATACACACTATCAATTGGACCGGGAACTGCTCCGACTACTCTGCCTGCTTCCAACGCGCATTGGGCTGTGATCAAGCTGCCACTCTTTTCTCGAGCCTCGACCACCAGCGTCGCCGCAGCCAAACCAGCCACAATTCTGTTTCTGGCCGGAAACTGGCCAGGACTGGGTGGAAAACCAGGTGGATACTCCGTCACAAACAAATTTCCAGCTGCCAGAAACTCCTCTGCAGCTCGGGATAAGTGCCGCGGGTACATTTTTCCCCAGCCAAAACCCAGCACTCCCACCGACCTTCCGCCCACCTGGACAGCAACTTGATGGGATTGATAGTCGATTCCCACCATAAAACCTGACACGATCGAGACATCCTTTTCTAACAACTGACTAACAATGCGTTGAGTGGCCCATTGACCATACCGAGTGGGTGTTCGGCTGCCCACTACTGCAATATGTGTGGGTCGCAGACACCCTATGTTTCCTTTGAGAAATAGCAAAAGTGGTGGATCAGTAATCTGCTGAAGAAGCTCGGGAAACTGCCAATGAGGTAAGACCTCTACACCTCCTTGATGAAGATGCTGCCAGTATCCTTCAACTGTCCACGTTTGGCGGAACTCATTGAGAGCTACCTGTTGCTGCTCCGATAACTCAAAGCCTCGATACTTCCAACGTGTCTGCTGAGACCATGCCTCAGCGACAGTAAATCCTTTACGTTCCCAGACTTTTATCAACTCGCGGACTGTCGCGCGTCCGAAACCCGGCACCGCCAGCAGCGCAGCCATTCCTTTTAGCTTCTCTTCTCTTGGCAGCTCAATCTTCCTTGTATATCTCATGGCAAGAAGATATCTCACAGACCTTACACGAAGCGTATGTTTTTCGCGCAAAATTCCATGAAAGCGATTTAGATGAACCTCAGACAGAAAAACGACTCAGGGACTTGCTAACCAGTCAACAATCTTTCTGACGATCGGACCTGCATCGGCAGAACCCTCACGGAAAGGAACCTTTTCATCACTCTCTACGAGCACAGTCACGGTAATTTTTGCAGGAAAACCAAACTTCTGTATCTTTTCTTTCCAGAGCTGATGAAGCTCTTCGTCACTCATCTCTGAGACAGCCTTAATCTTGGATGGAGGGATCGTTGCTGACATCGATTCCGATAACTCTGCCGTTCCCGCAACATCTGCACTGGAGCTAGCTTCGGCGCTTGGGCTGGCAACTGCGCCTGCCTGTCCTTCAGCTTGTGGCAGCGTCAACAGCGCTGTAAACCAGGCATGTGTTCGGCGGTGACCCTTCTCATCCGCGGCCCCGAACTCAGCAGTTCCGGTTTTACAGGCCACAGCGCCATTGGCAAAGTTGAGGTCCGCGGCTTTTTGCGGGTCGTACTTGCCCGTGTTGTAGCTGAAAAATGGGAAAGCAGTCCCTCCCTCAGAACACGCTCCCATCATGCCATTGAGCACTAACTTCCAGTGTTCGATGGGAATGCCAACTTGATGGCATTGAGAAGTATTTCCTGTTTGGATATTGCCGTTCGTGGTGTCTCCTGCCAGAACTGATAAAGGACAGACTGCTCCCCCATTTGCCAGCGCCTGACTCATCTGTGCCACTTGGATTGGTGTAGTCAGCACGTCTCCCTGTCCAATACCAAAGTGGTAGGTATTTCCCAAAAACCACTGCTCTCCTTTGACTTTCTCTTTCCATTCCGGGTCTGGAACTACTCCCCGCGCTTCAGCTGGCAGCTCAATCCCCGTTCTGTCACCAAATCCGAACATCCGGGCAAACTCTGCCAATCCGCTCGGCCCCACCCATTCGGCTACTTTATAAAAGTAAATATCGTTACTGCGTGCAATTGCCCGTTCCAGTGCAATCGGACCTTCTACTCTTCCGTACTGGCGGTAGTACCAGTTGCCAAACTGGTACTCCCCGACTTTCAACACCCCCTCATCAACTACCTGGGTAGACTGATCAATTTTTTGGTTTTCGAGCCCGGCAAGTGCCGTCATTAATTTAAACACTGACCCTGGTGGATAGGCACCGGAGATCGCACGGTTAAAAAATAGATTTCGTGGATCCTGGAACAATGCAGCCACTTGTTGTTTACGGTCTACTTCTTTGGAAATATCTTGACTGACTTGAGTAAAAAGATTCGGGTCAAACGCAGGCTTGCTGGTCAATACCAATACTTTTCCGTTGGCAGCATCAGTAACGATAGCGGTACCCAGCACATCTCCCAGCTGCCGAGCGACGTACTCAGTTAAATACGGATCTATGCTGGTGCCCAAGTCTTTGCCGGTGACTGCCGACTGAACTTGTACCTGGCGTTGTTTACGACCAAGTGCATCAACTTCATAGGTGACATTACCCTCTACACCCCGCAGCGAGTCCTGATATTGGAGTTCCAATCCGGCTTTGCCGATAGTCATTCCCGGCCGAAACTCCGAAGAACGTTGTAGATCCTCAGCCGTCACCTCCCCCACATAGCCCACCACATGAGCGAGTGAGTTGGGAAAGCGATACAGGCGTTGAGGCTGAGTGGTGACTGCTTCGGCTCCAGCGGTAGCAACCAGCTGAAGTGCAGACTCTCGGGTGATCGGCGTTAACACCGGGAAGAGCACTTGAGGATCGGAGACTTGAAAGTACTGCTGAATGTTCCAGACGAGCGGATCACCATAACGATCCAAAATTAATCCACGCTGTGCAGGAAGCGGCTGGCGGAAGAAACGGTTTTCGTCCGCCTGTTCCTGAAATGTCTCTCCGTTGGCCAGCTGAATATCTCCCAGTCGCAAAAAAAGCACGGTAAAGAGTGCACAGGCTGCGCATGTGACTGTTAGCCAAGTCGCACGATATGGATAGACCTTCCCCGTTGAGATAGTGTATTTAGATTCTAAACTTTGCATGAAATGCTCGTCGACTAACCCAGACTCTCAGTACCACGATCACGCTCAGAAAATATGCTAAGAAGGCGGCAGCGCCCCACATTGTTACCGGTGTCTTCATAAACCAGACCAAACTGGCACACAATCCGAGCGTCAGGGCTGCGTCTCGGGCTTGTACGTGAACTTTCTCCAGAACGGTTCTACTCATCAACGTCACCAATACAAAAGCACCCACTCCCACCGCCAACGGCACATGGTAGACCACTGCCACAAAGAGACCGATCACCGCAGCCAGCACAACGCTTTCTGTCTCTGTCAAAAGTGGCTGCTGAATCAGCAGGATCAGAGTCACCAACACAGGCAAGGTAAAAGCCTGTTCAACAGAAAGTGTCAGGAGCAAGAGCAGAGCCAAGGCGAGGACGGAGCCGCGGGGAAACTTCATGGCATCACCTCCACAATTGAGGTTCGATAGAAAGAGATACCTTGATCAATGACTGCGGTTTGGGTCGGGGCGCCTTCTTCCCGACGAACAGCAGAGATGCGACCAATATAGAGATGTGGAAGTACTCCAACTTGCCCGCTGGTCTCTACCCGCTGTCCGACCTGGATCGCCGCATCAATCGGAATCTCTTTGAGTATGATCTCGCCGTTCTCACCTAACAGCAAACCGGAAACTCCCGCTTCCGTTTGCACTAGCAACACATCGGCTTGACCGAATGCCGGCAATAGCTTGACCTGTGATTCATGAATCGAAGTTTGTGTCACTCGACCGACCACTGTTCCTCCTACAAAAACTAATGCCCCCTCGTGAACGCTATCTGCGGTCCCGAGAGAGATGGTTGGTTGTGCATATGAAAGAACAGATGCCAGCCTTCGTTGCGGAAGCTGGGCGCTTAAACTGGCCTGTTCACCCTCAAGAAGTTGGCGTAGAGACTCATTCTCTTTGCGGAGGCGGTCTAGTTCACTCAGTTGTGCGGCGCTCTCTGCGTAGCGGAGTTCAAGATCCAACACATAGGTATACTTTCTAGTGGCCACCCTGATCCACTCTAGTGGTAGCCTGGTTGTTCGGACCACTTGTGATCCCCCTTTAAGAAACGGCTGAATGGCTTGTTCAATCCCACCCCGCAAGCTGGTCAACAGACCCGCATACTCCAATACTGCCAACAGTAAAACAGTCAGCACCGACCCCAACCATATGTTTACTTGGTTGCGACGCTTCTGTGAAAGTCCCATGCGTAGTACAGACATGTTTTCGCCGCCTCTATTGTGCTTTCAACTGACCGCCAGACCTCGAACTATATCCTCCAATGGTTTTATGGCTACGGATACTGGCAACTTCAAGGTCTCTTGGAGAACAGCTCCCAGACCCGGAATCAGACTTCCTCCGCCAGTGAGATAGATTCCCCGTTCCAGCACTTTTGCTACCAGCTCTGGCTGAGCATTCTGGCAGACTTCTTCAAAAGACTGAATCACCCGCTCGACCAGTCGGCTGGATCCTGTCAAAAACAGTTCATCATTAATCACTTTGGCCGTGGGCAACCCACTGACCACGTCTTTGCCCTGAACGGTGTGTTTTTGCTGACGACCGGTAAAGCGGAGCGCTGTCCGTTTGAGCTCTTCTGCCGTGGACCAGCCCACCTCTAAATGACACTCTCTGCGAAGAGTCTGGATAATATCCATCGTCCAGTCATCCCCGCCAAACTCCACCACTTGCGAAACACTGAGCTGCTGCTCTGCAAACAGATAGATCTTGGTCGTCATCCCACCAATGTCTATCACACAGCCTTGGGTAGTAAAAAGGTGCTGACCGGAAACGGCCGCCCAGAGTGCAGTTGACATCGGTTGGAGTTGGACACGCCAGCTTAACTGTCGGAGAGTTTTTTCAAAAACGGCGCGTTGGGTCTCATGACTGGAGTACAACAATGCCGCCTTCAGTTTGACCGGTCGCAGGAATGCCAACAGATCACTGGCAACGTACTCCTGAGCAATCGCCTGCACAAACTGACTAAACCCCACACTGTCGACCACTTGCCCCGCCCTGACTGGGAAAACAACTTCCACGTCTTCCGGCAGCTTACCGAGCATCTTAATCACCCGTTCACCAACTGCCATCACAGCCTTTGTGCTGATATGACGAATAAAACAAGTGGGCAGCGTCAGAAACTGGCCATTCTCTGTCAAGAGCTTGGTAGTATGTGAACCTACGTCAAAACAAAGTGGCCCAGTATATGGTCGAAAACGAGCACGTACTCTCGCGCTCTGCGGAGACTTTCCTGAATCACTCATGAGACAAGTATACCGTTCTGCTTAGGCCTGGAGAGAGTTGAGTTTCTCAGCTGCGGTCCGCCATTGTTGTTGGTCTGCCAATGACAGTGCTTGATTTACAGTCTCTAGCTTAGCAGCGTCATTTTTATAGAAGTCTTGATATTCTGTAATTCTCTCTCGAGTTAACTCTTCCTTGAGTTCCAAGGCTTTTTCGAGCATGATCTTTTCCAGATCCGGGATAAGTTTTTCAAGGAACTCGATCATCTGTCCTTGTCGCTCGTCTTCTTTGGCTTCACCGTTCTCGGAAATCTTTCTGAACTCTTTCAGCTCATCCTCGGTCAGCAGCAGCTCCACGTCATTCTCGACAAAGTCTTCCCAGATGACTTGTTGAAGCTCATCTAGAAAAAGTTCCTTTTCCTGGTCGGTTGCTTTATTAATGCCAAGCAGATCAAAGATATTTTGATCTTCGAGTGCTTCGCTGGTCGACTCTGCAGCCTCGTCTGCAGCTGCGGGAGCCGGGGCAACTGAGGGGACATTCATGTCGGTGGGTTGGGGTTGGGCAGTTTGATCAGTCATAGCAATAACTCCTGATGAATCTATGCATATATATATCAGAAGATGAAACGCTATACTAGCGTTAATGAAAAAGGCAGACCAGTTCTTCTCGAATACGATTTCGTGGTGTTACCACGTTCTCTTCTTTGTGACACCCTTGCTATTCACCTGGTTTAATGAAGAGCTTTTTGAGTTTAATAAGATGCTCTTCGTCTATGCGATGGCCTTGATTATCGGTGGACTCTGGCTTGCCCAGATGGCCATGCATCGACAGTTTGTTTGGAAGAAGACGGTTTTTGATCTGCCGATCGCCTTTTTTATTCTCTCTCAGCTCGTCTCGACCATCTTTTCGATTCATCCTCCCACCTCAATCTTCGGCTACTACACTCGCTTCCATGGAGGTCTGCTCTCTACCTTCGCCTACACAGTTCTTTTCGCTGTTTTTGTCCAAAAAATTTCTGCCAAAAGAATCTGGGACTACTTCAAAACTTTGGCAGTGACCAGCTTGATTGTCTCGTTTGTCGCCATCCCTGAACATTTTGGCCACTCATTCAGCTGCATCCTTATTAATAGTAGTCACCTTTCTCAAAACCTGCCGCTGTCTGAAGTCCTCAGCCCTAGCCAACTTTGGCTAAGCTACAACGCGGACTGCTGGATTCAGGATGTTCAGAATCGGGTCTTTGCCACGTTCGGGCAACCGAACTGGCTGGCTGCATTTGCAATTACGCTGCTGCCAGTCTTTACCATCTGCGCTGCTCTGCGCGCCGGCAAGGAACGGTGGCTCTACAGCATTACTAGCTGGGCACTGATGCTTGATCTTTTATTTTCTAAATCTCGGTCCGGGATACTGGGATTGGTCGTGGGAACGATTTGGTTTGCAGTACTGGCACTTATGTGGATGAAGAAGGACCTGGCTCAAAAGAATCAAAAAGACTGGAGCACCGAGGTCAAGAATGTGTTCACCCAGTTCCGATCAACGGGCGTGGTGGCAGCCGGGATTATCTTGTTGGCCATCATTTTTGGGACACCTTATACTCCCTCACTGCTGAGTCTCATTCAAAAGACGCCTACGCCGCCTCCGGAAACCACACCGGTAGCAAATCGACTGGAAGTCGGCGGCACTGACTCTGGCGAAATCCGCAAGATCGTCTGGCGAGGGGCGCTGGATGTATGGAAACGCTATCCTCTCTTCGGTTCAGGTGTAGAAACCTTTGCCTATAGCTACTACCAAGACCGCCCCATGGAACATAACACTATTTCTGAGTGGGACTTCCTCTATAACAAAGCCCACAATGAGTTTCTCAACTTTTTGGCCACTACCGGTCTTTTCGGTCTAATCACGTACTGCGTGCTGCTTGGATCTTTCTTGGGCTATCCAGCGTACATGGCAATCCGGAATAGACAGAATACGACTCAATTGAGTGCATTTTTAATCAGTGTCAGCGCTGGTGTAGTGGCACTCTCCGTTTCCAACTTTTTTGGGTTTTCCACGGTTACAGTCAGCCTACTTCTGTTCCTCCTTCCAGCGATGAGCTGGCTACTGCAACAACCGGCTCTCGCGTCACAGAGTTCAACCGAGGCCAAAACCCGTGTCACCGCAGCCAGTTTGTCTAAGAAGAACCAGCGGCGGCTGGCTTTAGCAAGTGAGAACGATGACCAGCTGCATCCTCTTCAGTGGCTGTGGCCCGGGGTGGTGGGACTGATTGTGGTGTTGGGTTTACTGACAATCTGGCGAGCTTGGCGAGCTGACTATCTCCTGGCCCGAGGCAAGCAGCTGAATCAATCTCAACAGTATGCTGATGGTGTTGAGGCACTGGAAGAGGCCTACCGCATTGGTGGTGGTGAGGGCATTTTTGCGGAGGAGCTTGGCGAGACATACAGCATGCTGAGCATCGCATTTGCTGAGGTGAACGAGGCCACGGCAGCCGCTCTCTACCGTGAGGCAGCGGTCGAAAAGGCCGACGAGATGCTTGCCAGTAACCCGCATCATCTGAACTTCTACAAAACACGCACTCGGATTCTGGCCGCACTAGCAGCGCAGGATCCCACGCTCCTGCCCAAAGCTGAAGAAACCCTCCTGAAAGCGAGTGAGTTGGCGCCGACCGATCCCAAAGTTCGCTATAACTTAGGTCTGATTAACCTCGCTCAAGGTGAAACCCAGCAGGCTCAGGCGGACTTTGAACAAGCCGTGGCAATGAAACCCAACTACGAAGAGGCCCGGATGTCTCTGGCGCAACTCTATCTGGAAAACCAGGAACTTCCTAAAGCTCTCGACCAATATCGCTACATTCTTGATAAAATCCAGCCGGCAAACATTATTGCCAAAGATGGCGTTGCCAGCATTGAAGCCCAGATCGCCACAGCGGGCGCCAAAAAAGCACCGCGTTAACCGCGTTAGAAGATGATGAAGATTATTACTGTCCCACACAAAACTCTCCGACAGGTTGCCCAGCCTGTTTCTACTGTTGATAAGAAGTTTCTAGGATTTCTGGAACAGCTCGGAGACACTCTAGCCAAAAAAGATAATCCAAAAGGTGTTGGCCTGGCCGCTCCTCAGGTTGACGAGAGTTGGCGGGTGTTTACGACACTGCTGCCAGTTTCGGGAAATCGTAACGATGGCGAGCCCGTGCTCCGTTACTTTCTGAATCCGACATTTTTAGAGGTCAGTCAAGAACTGACGTTTGGCGATAATCCCGATGAGCCGATTCTGGAAGGCTGTCTTTCAATCCCCGAGATCTATGGGCCGGTTCCCCGACATCAATGGGTGGTGGCGGAGTTTGATGAACTAGTCGGGACGGAGTTGAAAACCCGTCAGGAGCGGTTTGAAGGATACGCCGCCCGTGTGATGCAGCATGAGTATGACCATCTGGAGGGACGCTTATTCATTGACTACAGCGCTGAGCTTGACCTTCCTTTGTACAAGGAAAAAGGCAAAAAGATGGATGAGATGTCGAGTGAGATGGTGAAGGCTTTTTACTATCAGAGCCTAGCCAAGTAGGTGCATGAGTCAACAAAACGGAGAATTGAGATGTCCGCGATCTACACCGTCGGCGTGGCTGGCTCCACGCAACACACCAGAATCTGTGCCGAAGCTCTCCGTACCAGCGGCCAGTTTGAGATTCTCTGGGTGGTGACTCCCCCGCCTCAACCAATTGGGCGAAAACAAATCCTGACCAAGAACCCACTGCAGCTGTGGGCGGAAGAGCATCATTTTCCAGTCGTGTTTGTAGAGGGCAAGCTGCGACCTGAACTCCAGGATCAGCTGGAGCCACAACCGGACTTTCTGTTGGTCGTCGACTTTGGATATCTTGTGCCCCAATGGCTCCTCGCCTGGCCGCAGATCGCTCCACTTAATATTCACCCGTCTCTTTTACCTCGCTGGCGGGGTAGCTCTCCAGGGCAGTTTGTGATGCTGTATGGCGAAAAAACCTCGGCTGTGACGATCATGATTATGGGTGAAGGCTTGGATACCGGCCCGCTGCTCTGGCAAGAAGAGTTTGCTGTTGACTCGAACTGGACCCAGACTGAGTACTACCAACACAGCTTTGAATTGGCTGCACGAGCACTGCCGCAAGTCATGCAGGAAGTGGCGGCTGGTACACGTCTTCCCACCCCCCAACCTGCTGAGTCGCCCACTCCGATTGCCAAACGCTTCAAAAAAGATGACGGCTTTATTTCCTGGAAAACTCTGGCTGCCACTGCCGGCCTTCCTGAGACACACAACCCCGAAGTCCAAGATCACCAAACCTCCCAACTGCTCGTGGAGGTACAGCAAAATACTCACCACTCATGGACGGAAGTTATCGCCAATGCCGTGCAAGGGCTCTCCCCCTGGCCTGGGGTATGGACATATCTACCGACTACTAAAGGTCTTAAACGGATGAAAGTCCTGAGCGTCCATAAGCTAGGAGACAAGATCTCTTTAGAGCAGGTCCAGATCGAGGGACAGCAACCTGCCCTCTGGAACGAGGTCAAAACACTGTACGCTAACCAGTAGCGGAAGAAACTTATTTCTCTTCGGCGTGGAAGTGAGTAGTTAAACCAGCTTTTTTGAGCTGTCGCAGTACTCGAGTGGGAACCCGCAGACGCTGCTTGGCGCCGTTCATCACCACAGTCACGGTGTGAAGGTTGTACTTGAAGGCGTGCTTGGTGCGGTTTTTGGCATGGGAAACACGCTTACCGATGTGAGCGACTGTTGGGTACTTGAGGCTGTATGGCATGGGACTCCTTAGTTCGAGAGGGTATTTTACCATTATCCTGCCGGGGAGGCAAACTTCTGGTACGGGCGGACGACCCGGCCAGTGTTTCAGCGCGGGCGAGGGGGCCTTACCTTACAGCGCGGATCACTGTAGCAGTGGCCGCTGCCTGATCTGCACCGGGGACAGTTACAGCCGCAACCACCCTCGCCAATTTCCGCAGCCTGATCAAGAATGGTTTTTTCGGACAGAGGCTCCGAGGCTAGCCGAGTGGCCTGAGGATCAGCAGATGACGACCGCGGCCGATCACCCGTGTTTTTCCGCCTGACTAGAATGTCTCCCGGCACGAGCTCAATGGGACTGCGAGTCGCCGCCGCTTCCCGGTCAAGTTGTTCGAGAAAACCTAACGGTTTTTGGGTAAGCTGACCCTCTGCAGCCGTCTCCGGTGCATCAGGGGAGCCTTCTCTGTTGTGACTCATACTATGAGAATACCACAGACCTCCAAGTGCTCATCTCCAGGACTTTCTCAGCCTCTCCTCAGCCTGGGTTGGTATAATGGGCAGGTGCTAACACTTCTATTTACTAGTCCGATCGAGTTCGTGATTGCCTTTGGCGGACTGCTTCTTTCTTTGAGTTTCCATGAGTTTGCCCATGCTTGGGTCGCAGATCATTTAGGAGATCCTACCCCGAGAATGCAGGGCCGGGTTACCCTTAACCCTCTTGCCCACCTTGACCCGCTCGGGACAGCCGCGCTCCTGCTCGTTCGTTTCGGTTGGGGTAAACCTGTGCAGATTGATCCCTTCAACTTCCGTAATCCCCTGCGGGACAGCGCCCTGGTCTCGCTGGCCGGTCCAGCAACCAACCTTTTGCTGGCTGGCTTGATTGCAGTCGGTGTTCGTCTGATACCGTTGCCGGAGTTTGTGCTGTATGGCCTAGTCCAAGTGGCGGTGATCAACGTCGTCTTGGCTATTTTCAACCTGGTGCCGGTCTACCCGCTGGACGGTAGCAAAATCGTCTTACCGCTACTGCCCCGGACCCTGGCTATAGAGTTTGAACAGTTTATGGAACGATTTGGCCTCTTTTTGATGCTGGCGCTGATTGTCCCTTGGTACCAAGGTGTCTCACCGATCGTGGTCTTAATCAGCCCCGTGATTAATTTTGTGACGCAGCTGCTTTTTGGCTCATAGAGCATAGAGAGACAACGTTGATGCAATCAACCAAGCTTGCACCTTTCACTGTTTGGTTCCACCAGTCTGAAGAGTTCCATACGATCAAGCGTGAGATCTTCGGCAACGGGGTCTACTACACGGAGTTGGCGACCAGCAAACCCGTGATTATCGATGCCGGTGCACACATCGGGCTGGCCACACTCTATTTTAAAAAAATGTATCCAGATGCCAAAATTTACGCGATCGAACCGCTGGAAGAAAACTACAAAATCCTCCAGAAAAACGTCTTTGAGAACCAACTCCAGGATATAGAGTTGATCAACGCTGCACTCACCGACTCCGGTAGTCAGACCATCATTCATCTCGACCGCTCTCCTATCCAGTGGTGGAGCACGGCCGGACGAGAAGAAGGTGCCTGGAATCACCAGCAGCAAACTAGCTCAAGACAAGTGCCGGCTATTCAGCTGTCCGACCTGCTACAGCGCATCAACCAGTCAGTCGACCTCCTGAAGTTGGACATTGAAGGAAGTGAGCAACATGTCTTAAAAGAAGCACGTTCCTATCTGGGGAAGGTCAAAAATATAATCATAGAGTTTCACCCGATCAAAACCCAGTCATTACGTCAGATTTTGACAATTCTGGAAAATGCCGGTTTTTCTGTCGAACTTTGGCAGGACGGCAAGCCCATTTCTGCCACCAAAGTACGGGGTTTAGTCTACATTCATGCGACCAAAAATCCCTGATTTTTGTACTCAATTCTCTCACTTCTCGGGCAGTTTTCCATCAGATATTGAACACTTTTTGTCTTGAGTAAAAGTGGCAAAATAAAAGCCGCTCTGGGCAAACGGCTTTTTCAATCTATTTTCAACACACAAAAAGAGTGATTTAGTTGGCGCGAGAAACGTATTCGCCAGTTTCTGTATCAATGATGATCGTGTCACCCGCTTTGATAAACAGCGGGGCTTGGACTTCAATTCCCGTTTCCACTGTTACTGGCTTCTTCGGCGCATTGACGCGATTTCCCGCAGTAGCATCTTCGGCGTAGGTCACTTTCAGCTTAACGTTCATCGGAAAACGAACACCAATCGCTTCGTCGTTGTAAAACAAGATATACATGGTCAACTCAGGGATCAAATAGCCGATTTTATCCTCCATAACGGCTCGGTTGACGGAGACTTGTTCATACGTCCGGGGATCCATGAATACCACGTCGTCCCCGTCCATATACAGGTACTGCATCTCACGAATGTTCATCTCCAGCTCTTCGACCGGCTCTACAGACTTAAAAGTAAACTCCTGCGTCGCACCACTCTTGACGCCCTTCATTTTGACGCGCATGAACGCAGAGCCTTTGCCAGGACTGACAAACTCTGTCTTTGTGACGAGTTGGGGTTGATTCTTAAACAGAATGTACGAACCCTTGCGAATGTTGCCACCTTTGATCATTGGCATACACATATCTCCTTATACACTTCAGGTTTTTGATTGAAAGAAGGGTCAAAATACTTGACCGCGAGTTTCAGCTCTCGAGATTTTACCCCTTTTACTCCGGAGTTGCAATCTAGTGAGCCGAGAGCTCATCCCCATCAGAGGAGGACGTAGCGTCCGAAAGGGCCTGACTGAGCTCAAAGAGTCGTTGCCGATAGAATGTTTCGTCGCGCAGGTTATCTGCGGCCTGGGCCATCATCTCAAGGGCAATGTCGTACTCCAGGGCTAGATCTGGAATCGCAAAAAAGAGCGTACGATAGAGCGGCTGTTCGAGCAATGCTTTGAGTTTGTTCATAAAGATCTCACCTGCTGCGAGTTGACGAACAAGTCCATTCAGATTCTTCTCTGTCAAGGCTAATCGTGTCCTTGCCAGGTCATATTTTTTCTGTCCGAGAAGTACCTCTATCACTCCAATATGGTCTACAAGATTAAAGTACTGTCCAATTTGCTGGCGGAAACCAAATAAGACTGACCGGGCCGCTTGAACATCCACGTTTTCCCTGGCAAGCGCTTCCCGATCTTCCACTACATCTTGATCTAATAGTTTGTTAACAACTGCTTCTGGGGTAGTACCCTCAGCTTTAAGCTTTTCTTCGTTGCAAATCCTGTCGGCATACCAACGAAAAAGCTCTTCTGCCGGGACTCCCACGTATACCTCAAACTCCCTGCCACGAGCCCGGACTCTATGGGCAACAGCTCCATACGAGTCCATTAATTCTGTGAGATATGGCAAAAGTTGGTTTTTGACGTGGCCACCATTGAAGATGAGTGTAGGCTGATCTACAGGAATATCGGCTGCTTTTTCATAGATGGGCTCTTCTGGATTGAGTCGGAAGTCAAAGTCACGAAACATACCTGATTCTTTATCTGTCATGTTGCCTCCTCATCAAAAACATCAGTCACAGGGAAGAAAGTAACATCTCTCAGGTCCGTTGTATCCGCAAACAACATGACTAAACGATCAACGCCGACAGCGATTCCACCAGTCGGTGGCAAACCTACCCTCAGCGCTTCAATGTAGTCATGATCTAATTCATAGGGTGTCTTGCCCAGTTCTGCTCGTTCTTTGAGTTCCTGCTTGAACCGACGCTCCTGTTCCGCGGCGTCATTCAGCTCTGAAAATGCATTGCCCAGCTCAAGTCCGCCGAGGAAAAACTCAAAACGTTCTGCAAAACGGGGATCGTCTTGTTTCGGTTGTGAAAGCGCAGCTTGGGAAGATGGATAGTCGTAAAGGATCGTCGGTTTCTCTTGACCGAGCTTGGGTTCGATTTCATTCAGTAATAACTGATTGTAGGCTTGTTCCCAAGTAGTTTGGTCATCGACATGGTAGCCCTTCACTTTGACTACCGACTTTAATAACTCTTTATCCAGCAAGACTTCTTTTGAAACTCCGCAGTACTTTTCAAATGCCTCTGCCACACTGATCCGCTCCCAAGGCGAGTGGAGGTTGTACTGTTTACCTTGATAGTTCAGCAACAGAGGATCAGTTGGAGATCGCTGGTCGTTTTTTTCGCTCTCTCCCCTACTCTGTTTATTTTTTTGTTGCCCGCTGGCAATTTTTTGCGCTAAATGTTGCAGTAAACCTTCACAGTCGTCCATGATATTGGTGTAGTCACCTGGTGAACGGTACCATTCCAAAATCGTGAACTCAGGATTATGTCGCCCACTCTCCCCTTCCCCATTCCGGAAGCTTTTACAGATCTGGAAGATGTTGTGCATGCCAGCCACGATCAGCTTCTTCATGGCATACTCAGGACTAGTCAGCAGAAAGGCTTGCAGTTGTCGGCCATCTGTTTTCAACAGTTTTGTCTCAAACACTTCCAAGTACGGCTCTGTCCCCGGATGCTCGACTAACAGCGGCGTTTCCACTTCATGAAAATCATGCTGGAGAAAAAACTCACGGATACCGTGAATCACCTGTTCCCGCATCAGGAACTTGGTCCACAGCTCAGGCTGCTGTCGAAGGCGTTGCCAGTTTTTCATCTTACTCTTTCGGTTGGCTCTTCCGCTTTTGGATCTTCTTGAGCGTGTACTGGATGCGGTGATCTAAGTTAATGTTTTTGTGGGTGGCTAAACGAAGAATAGAGATCAGCAGATCCCCCAGTTCTTGCTTGTAGGTTTCGTCGCGCTGGGCTGCCTTGTTGGTCGGCTTGCGGCCGTGTTCAGCCAGGTAAGCACGGGCAATCTCCCCCACCTCCTCCATGAGGCCCAAGATCAGGATGCTGCCGTACTCGCTGGTTTTGGGCAGATCTTTATCCAACTCACGAAGGATGTTTAAGTACTCTTGGAGCGTTTTGGACTCGTTCGGTTTGGGAAAGAGCCGAGGAGCTTTCGGAGTTTTCGAGTCCGTTTTTGTGGAGCTTTTGGTGTGGGTAGTAGGTTTGTCTGTTTTCATATCTTATCCTTCCAAGGATATCATGGCTGTGAAGTTGGTGATGGTGAGGGCGATGGCTCGGGGCTGGCTGACGGCTCCGGGGAAACAGTAGCGGATGGGCTGGAAGACGGACTGGCAGAAGGCTCTCCAGATGGTGATGCCGTGACAACAGGACTGGGTGAAGGACTGACAGAAGGCTGAGGAGAGGCAACAGGCGTCGGTGAGACTGCGGGAGACGGGACAGGAGATGGCTGGACGGAAGCAGCTGGACTGCCGGAAGAGCTCACTCCCATCACTGCTCCTTGGGTGGTTTGAGTGGCGGCCCAGTTGAACAGTACATCCTGACTCAGCGCCTGCTCTATCTTAAGGACGAAGCCTTGAGGTGTTACCTGATCGACGTAGTAACCGACGACTCCCTTGCCGACTGGGGTAAGTGTCACGAAGGGTGCTTGATCATATGCTGCTGCGAACTTCACTTCTACACTTTGGGCGCCGGAAGGAAGGACAACACTGCCGGCAGCATCTTTGCTTTGGGCAATCGGCTGATCAAACTGGGCCCGACCTTTGAATACTGTGGCCGCAGTGAAAGTCACCCGGTCACGGAATGCCACAGCCTTGGTAAAGACCATCTCCGTCAAGACGTTCCAGGCATTATCCGTCCAGCTGAAAGCGTTTGCGACGCTTTGGGTGACTGTCCCGTTGATCGACGCCACACGGGAGTCTAGTGAAGAGATCTGAGACTGCTGCTCGCGGATTGCCTCAATCGTCGGGGCAATCAACTTGTCATAGCGGACAAACTTATACCCACGGGAGTCCGTTCCCACCAGTTCAGGAAAAACCTTTTCGACATCCTGGGCAACCACACCAATCTGCAGACCCGGGAAGCTCTGCTCTTTTTGGGCGTCTGACCACTCGTAAGTTACTCCTCGTAGACTCAGCAACTTTTGAAGAGCTGAACCGTTCATTTGTAGGATGTTTTTCTTCAGTCGCTCGTCGGAGCTACAGCCAGTACACGAGCCTGTCACATTCAAGTCACCCAAAATATTTGTGACGTCCGAGCGGACTCTGAACTCCGAGATGTTGTTCTCCCCAGGTTTCTCGATCCCGACAACAGCATTTGTACCGTTGCCGAAGATAAACGTTGACGAGGGGAAAGTTCCATGACTATCCCAGTAACGAGCAAAGACCGGGTAGAACGTTGCCGAGTCACCGTCGTACTGGGCAAAGATATCTCCCTCGCTGGTGGTGGCCATGGCTCCATTGACCTCCAGTCGGTATGTGGTGGGAGTGCGGCCGATACCCACTAGACCGTCCGATGTAATTCGGAGTCGCTCGTTGGACGTGGCAAAGCCGCCAGTGTACATCCGAATATCACCAGTGTTTTTTGCTGACAAAATATCGACACCCTCACTGGGATTAGTGATATCTGTGATCAGCGCAGTTCTTCCTGCAAAGTGAGAGAGAACGCCCCCACCCGTGTATCCTGAACCGAAAGCAACCAATGCCCCTGCGTGGTTATTTGCCCCGACACCCACCGCAGCTGCCCCAAATGTTCCGGTACTAGTGTTTCGAAAACGGCCGCCAGCTGAAGTATTAACGTCTTCGACTGTATCGACTTTATAGGAAGGTAAGTTTGTGCCTAGTCCCAAGTATCCACTATTCGTCAGTACCATCCGGGTGGTCCCCGATGCTGAGGCAGTCAGAATGTCGCCGCTCAAGGTCTGATTAATAATGACTGAGGCATTTCCGCCGTTGCCACCGTTTACTTCCAACTTACCGGCAGGTGAGGTCGTGCCGATGCCGAACAGTCCTGTGCTTACGTAGCTATTGCCTCCATCTGCGCGAAGGAGTGCGACTGCTGTCCCCGATGCGTTATCAACTTCAAACCAGCCGTGACCGCCCGAAGTTTCGGTAAAACGACCTAAGCGACTGCCGTCACTGGCTACCAACCGCAGGACGTCGCTATTCGTACTTGCCGAAAAAATATCCAAACGAGCCGAAGGACTGTTACCAATTCCCACCAGTCCATTGGCATCAATTCTGACTCTCTCTGTTCCAGCGGTAGAAAAACCTAAGGTATCGGTGGTCGCTCGATAGATACCAGTGTTTGTATCGTTGTCAAATGTTAGCCCCGGAGCGCTGGCATTCCCATCGAGGAACCGAGCTACTACGTCAACTGCAACTCCTGTTGAGCTGACATTCATCCGCCGAGTCCCACCGGTACTAAAGGCTAGTGCGTCCGCCCCGTTTTGGTACATACCAGTATCACTGTCCCCGGTGAAACTATACCCTGGCGAACCATTTGATCCAGCAAGACCCTGAAGTTGGACAAGGGGCTGAAGGGAAGAAGAGATACGCAGCACTTCCGTTAAGGTACTGCTTTGTAAAGTAGAAAAGGATAACGTACCAGCTGAAGAACTGTCTCTGTTAGAGACAATGCGAGCATACTCCGTGGTTCCCGTGTAGAGGGAAAGTCCAGCTTGGGTATTATTCGATGCTCCGGTATTGGTGATTCTGATGACTTTTAAGCCACCATTGTTGGTTCCACTCACCACCAAAGGTGTTCCCGTATCTGGCGCTTGACCAATAGCAACATCTGCACCACTTGGACTGAGCTGTAAGTCTCCGACACTATTGACAGTAAAGGCAGCATAGTTCGAGCCGTCATACGACAAACGGAGCTGTTCAGTTGTAGCAAGCGAATGAAGTTTAGCGGCCGGCGAGGAAAGCCCGATCCCTACCCGATCATTCGCTGCATCAACATAGAGTAAGTTACTGTCTGAGACACCCTTGACGACTGTGTTGAGCGACTGATTCAGATTATTAATTAAGATTGCCCCCTCCAGCGCCAGCACTCCCGCAGAGTTACGTCGGAGTACTGTATCCTGTACGGCATTCCCTGGTCCCCACTTCAGCTGCCCATCAGAGGTTCCGAGCCAACGTCCTTGCGTGTCTCCACTCACCTGTACTCGAAATGCTTCAGACCCAGACAGCGAACGTGTCACCCGAAATGCACCACTCGTTCCGACAAAAAACTCATCGCCTGCAGTATTACCGTTCTTTGTAAAAGAGGTATTCGTCCCGTTGACACCTTGAGTCACATTACCTGAGCTATCAACTAAAAATGGCGCGGTTGAGCCAACGGCAAGCAACGCTCCGGGTGAAGAGTTGCCTATCCCGAGGCGATTGGCAGAGTCATCCCAAAACAGATTACTGTTATCCTGATTCAAGGTTCCACCCGTACCAGCAAAGACAACAGAGCCTGCCGTAAAACCAGTTGGAGTGACAGTTCCGGCAAATGAGCCACTAATCGTTCCGTCCGCCACCAGTGAGCCTTCAAGTGTTAAGACTCCTGCAGCGCTCCGACGTAAAACCACGTCCTGCGTGGCATTTCCCGGCCCCCACTTAAGTTTACCGTCCGATGTTCCCAGCCAACGCCCCTGGGTATCTCCGCTGACCTGGACCCGGAAAGCCTCAGAATCTGTGGCGGAGCGTTGAACACGGAATGCACCGTTGGTCCCGACAAAAAACTGATCAGCGCTGTTGTTCCCTTGCTTGGTGAAAGTAGTATCAGTTCCTGATGCTCCCTGAGTGACATTCCCCGCGATGGTGACATTTCCCTGCGGACCGACCACAAACTTGTCGACACTTTCGTTTCGCAAACGGAGCAAGTTCCCGAGTGTTCCGCCCACTTCTGTGGAATCGACGTAAACACCCTGTGCCCGTGTTCCCACTCCTTTCAAATCAATGGATAGGCCCGATGCACTCGAATCAGTCCCGGAGCCGGGACGATTATGAGTGACTTTAATCGTTCCCCGATCAAGCTCGTAGCCGATGATCCCCACGGTGGAGTCCAGGATGTTGTTACCAGTGACAGCCAGCGCGTTGGATGAGCTGTCGTTCCCATTGTTGACGATCTCGACAGCGTTGGAGCTTCCATCGTAGTTCATGTAAAACGCTGCTTGGCTGTAGGCTGGATTATCAACTTTAACATTGATCATGTTCCCTTGAGCGTCTGCCCCGGCGTTGGAGTAAATCCCGATACCTGTACCCGTGTTGCTGGTGTTGTTGATAAAGATCACGCCGCCAGAAGAGCTAAGAAAGCCTGAGTCACCGACGTAGGTCAGCGTCATCCGGCCGTTGTCATCGACTTGTAGCTGCGAGCCACTCCCTACACTCAGCGGCGTACTCGCTCCACTCAAACTCAAAGCCGTAAAATCACCGGTGTTTGGGGTGCTGGAGCCAATTGAGCCAGGGTTTGCCCAGTCCACTGTTGCCGAGCCGACAGAAGTCCAAGTCGGTAAAGCGCCTGCGCCATTTGAGGTTAAAACGTACCCAGAAGTTCCTGGAGAGACGACAGTCATTTGGCCTGTGGCACCGAAACTCAGTACGGAGCCGGCTGCTGCTCCGGAAAAGTCATTACCAGTACCACCGCTGGCAGTCGGAAGACGGTCAGCCACGTGGCTACTGTTGCTCAAACTCACTCGAGTTGCACTCATCTCGCCGATCCCATTGGCCAGCAGAAAACCGTTTACAAACTCCGACATCGTCACGTTGCCGTTAACTGCAAGTGCACCATTGACCGTGACATTGGAGAAGACTGCGGAGTTGGGCGTTCCTGATCCCATCTCAGCTGGATTCGCCCAAGTGGCTCCTAGTAACTGGCTGGCGTTGGTGACTTGCGGGGAAAGTGTTTGGGGGGATGGAACGGGTGCTGATGTAGACTGAAGGGTGGGGCTTGGGGTAGAAGCTGCAGTTGCCTGCCCTAGGCTGACCTCGCTGTCACTCACTGTGCCTGCTCCAATCTGTTCTGTGGTTCTCTCCCCTTCTCTCTCTTGTTCAGAGACTACTGCTTGTTGACGTACTCCACCTGAAAAGGAAAGAAAATCAGGGTTTAGCAACCGAGCGCGGATATTCTCCGCAACTTGATTGAGCTGCTGTTCAACGAGCTCAAAAGGCTTCCCTCCCGACTCTACCCACGCATAGGCAGCACCAGAACTGACGACAAACAGCGTCAACACAAACAAAACACGCGGCAGTATGCTGGTGCTTGATAACTTCATCGAGATTCATTGTACTCATTGTCGAGGAAAAAAAGAAAGATGTATAAATCTATTTTCTAATTATTAAAGTATAAAAAGGTATCAAAAAAGCGCAGGCAGTTTTCAGGAGTATCTCATAATTAAAGACTTTATCTACATTCATTCACTTTGAACCCCTTTTTGTCCCTCAAACCTATGTATTTGCTACACAAGATGATAAAATCCTATAGTTATTTCCGAACGGCATCAAAGCGGTGCTTTCTCCGGAATTAGCACCTTAAAAAGTTGAGAGTAATCTTCCTGCACAAGCGCCCTAGATTTATCTGTTCAGAGTAAAAATCTCTCAGAACTAGGAGAAAGTACAGGTAAATGTAAGGGGCTTGTGCAGAATAATGCACAGCCGTTTTTTTCGTCCTCATTGTATCCAGGAGAACACCTACAGGAGAAGGCTCCATGAAACCAACGCCCTCGTCGGGAGCCCAGAGACCAATGCTGACATGGAGTAAATTCATCCTGACAGTCATTACTCTAGGGTTTGTTTTATTTTGTACGGTGGCGGGGATTAGTATTACCCCGTTCATCACCCCATTCGGCTTGCTATTAAGCGGCAGGTGGATCACCCAGATCTTCCTCGCCTACCTTAATAACAAGAAGTACATCACCGTTCTCGGAAGAGCCATAGTGGACGGCCTCTACAGACTCGCCCCAAACCTCCCTGAAGAAGAGGTAGCGAGACTGGAAGCCGCTGTCGGCAAGATGATGCGAGTAGATCAGTTTCTGAAGATCATCTACTCGACTTCTGCAGCCCAGATGCCGAACTTTACGGCAAAGCTGCATCTTGCTGTTGTGGCAAACCTTAAAGATGCTGGATATAAGGTGGAACGCTCGTCCAGCATCATGGTTCCCGCCTATGGCCTTTCCGCCGATGAGTTGGTCACAACCCTCGAAGCCGTTTTAATGCAGACGATGCCTCCCCTCGAAATTTGGGTGATTCTCAATGATCCCAAAAACTATCCCCTCATTGAGGGTGCACGGGCGTGGGCAAGAGCAAAAAAACGGGAAATCACCCGGCAGTATCGAGCAGGAGAGATTAATGAAGAGCGCTATCATTTTCTGATAGAGCGGATTCGTGTCATTAATCTCACCATCGCAGATAAACGAACTGCCATGGCGGTGGGATGGCTAAGTACGCATAACATCCCAGAAGAACAAGCAGAACCGATGGTGCAGGAAATGTTCGATCATCCTGAACGGGAGGTCGAGCTACCAACGCCGAATACCCAAATCTCGGTCAACCTCGATTCTGACACCTTATCACACAGCTGGGCGCTGTTCATGACCTACCTGTGCTTCGTCTTGTTCGATTTATCGGGCTTGACGTCGAACGTTCGGATCAAAAACATGCCCAAGACTCCATGGGAGGACAAGTCCAAACCCCTCCTGAAACGCATTTTTGCTTGGGTACTGTTGTGGATGACCTACTTCCGTTACGACGAGGCGAACAACAAAGAACGCGCCGCGGAAAGCTTCTTCAATTGCGTGGTCTGCATGAGCGGACCATGGATGGCAATTGAAACCAGCTTAGTCGGCAAGTTCATTGGATCGTTCGTCAACTTCACCTACAAGGGAGTACGTATCCGTCAGGGTGACGATCGGTATACCACCTACCAGCTAAACAAAATGAAGAAAAAGGTTGGCTACTGCCCATGGGTGGAAACTTACACGGATGCGCCGGATATCCTTAGCCGGTTCTACAGCCAGCAAGACCGCTGGACTGTCAGCATGTTCGTGGTATTTTTCACCAGTATCTTTACCGGGCAGATCTGGATGCTCCACCCCTGGAGTATTCTGGATCAGTTCTACGCCGCCGGCTTCTCGTTTGTCTTGGCTGGAGTCATTCTGCGGTTGACGGTGAACGCCTTGATTACTGCTGCAACAGTCAACACGCAAGCAGCAATCGAGGTTGTTCTTCCCTACGCGATTGTCTTCGTCGTCGTCAACTTCCTGCGCGGGGCATACAGCGCGTACGTTAACAAGAAGTGGCTGGGGTTCCTCAACTCCTTCTACTTCATCGTCGTGCTGGCCATTCTCTTTCCGATCAAGCTTAGCCGCTTATTTGTGAAGGGTTTGGTTCAGGATCCCAAAAAGCACCCGCCTGTCTGGGGTGGGCGCCCAGAAGCGAAGTAAAAAGGCAACTCTCAACAAACTGAAAGACCCTCTTCTCAGAGGGTCTTTTACTATCAAAATACTTGAAATCCAAAACTTTATTGCTGCTGGATTCTCTGCAAAACTTCAGGAATCGCGATAGATAAAGTACCTGCTGCAGCCATAACCAGGATTAACACCTTGGGATGTTCCTTGAGCCACTTTACAATCGTGAACTCATCTTCCCCCTCTTGGTTTGCTTGCGCGACACGCTCGGAAAGAGCTTCCCCCAGACGAGGAGTGTAGCCTGTAGCTTGCTCCGAGGCTGGTGACCAGCTTCGGACTAGCTCAGCAACTTCAGTGCTTTGTTCGTCGGTATAGTCTTGCCCTAAGGCTTCTCGATTGGCAATCATACTAGTGTTCCTTACACTAACTGTAGAAATTATAACACAGTTTTTGCGTTATAGGATGTGTAACTGTGGTGTAAAAAGGAAGCGGCCGCTCTCTAGAAAGAGCAACAAAAACACCGTCTATGACTGTGTGGATAAATGTAAGAAAACTAGTTCCCGCCTTGCTGCATCTGTTGCAGGAGTTCTTGAGCTTGGCGAAGCTGGTCGGGATTGAGGCCCATGGTCGGCTGGCTAGGCTGGGAAGTGCCCTCATAGGAGGGTACATCTTCCATATTCTGTTCAGTCCCGGCTTCTTCAGTAGGAACATATCCGGGTGTGAAGGACTGGATCATCTGCAAGGATTCGAGAGACTGTTTGTAAATATCGACATAGGGCTGAACAACCGGCCAGAGGAAACGGAATGCGACGGCGAAGACCCCGGCTACAAACAACAAGTAAATCAAAATATGCCCTAAGGCCTGCGCCATTCCCGCCAAAAAATTCCGGCCGAAAATCTCCCACCCGGAAGCGCTGTAAATCGTGCGCTGCTCTGGTTTTGGTGGATCGGACATCCTGACTTCTTGTTCTGTCATGAGTTCATCATAACGTCTTCTGTGAAGCAAAAAAAGGAGTGTATGATCAAGCCATGTCTCAGACGTCACTAGAGAAGTCTAGCCAAGTTCTTTTCCAGGCTGCCCAGAAGCTCAATCTACACCCAAGATGGCTGACTGACTGGGGGCTTATTAGCATTACAGTCAACGGTGTCGAAAAGTATATTTGTATGAGTAAAACAGTCGTAAATACTCAAATTTCGGCATACCTTTCTGCTAATAAGAGCGCCACCCGCGTCATTCTCGAACGTCATGGTCTTCCCAATATCCCCTACCTCACCCCGCCAAACCTCGAAGAGGCAGAAGCTTTTTTTGAGGAACACCACCCTCTTGTCGCCAAACCGACCATGGGTCAACGCACCGAGGGTGTCCAGTTAATTAAGACTAGAGAAGAACTCAGGCAGCTTGACTTGTCTTCCTTGATCCTGGAAAAGTACATCGCCGGTCCTGAGTTTCGTTACTTAGTACTCCAGAACCAAGTGATCGCTGTCCAGCAGAAACTGTTCGACGGTGAACTTTATGCTCCCGATGACTCTCGTCGTCTCTCCTACTTTCCACTGCGCTGGGATCCTCAGTTGGTAGATTACGCCCTTTTGGTGACAAAAGTGCTCGGACTAGGATTCGCTGCTGTCGACTTTAAGATTGATGAGTGGGAGAGGCCGTTTGTTTTGGAGGTGAACAGTGCACCTGCACTCTGGCGATTTGAACAGCCGGACGAAGGACCAGTCGTGCCAGTGGCCGAGATGTTGCTCAAAGCAGTAGTCGATAAAATGGAGCGCGAGCTACTTTAACCGCTTAATCTTGCTTCGCTTGTAAAAATCCTTGAACAGCTGTCTACCTTCACCTTTGTCCATGTAGACCCTGATATCCAGGTACTGTTCGATACCTGACCCTTTAACTTTTTCTTTAAGCAGGTCGTCAACTTGGAAGATTCCTGCTGTGTGGTTCATTACAATTAAAACTTCCACCGGCGCGATCCTGCCCGGTTTGATCTCGATCTCGTCAATGGCTAGCGCTGAGACTGAGTGAGTATCGAGCTTGTCTGCAGAGTATGGTAAACGCGTTCTTCCTTTAGTCATATCCAGCGCATCAGCAACTCGGACAATGCCAGCCTCAATGGTTAAGGGTTGTCCGTCACGACGATGGCTGATAATGGCATGGAGTACCTCCGAGATCAGGATTGTTCTTTCTTCGATAGGTAAAAAGTTGAGCACTTCGTGAAGCAACCGATTGCTGAGTAGAACGCTAAACTCCTCATGGCCCTTGCGGTGGACCGACATGCCAATATCGTGGAAGAGGCTTGCTAAAAAGACAACGACCTCTGCATGATCCTGGCTAAGCTTAAAATCAGTCACAATCGATGGCTTGATATCTGAAAGTTCAAACAGGCGTAGTAAGCGCAGTGCATTTTGAGAAACAATCTGAAAGTGAATCGGGCCGTGATCAGTCATCGCCAAACGCTTGACTGCATGAACGTTGACGATTTTCCACAAGGTCTGAACTTCTTTATTTTGGTTGACGATCTCGACGATCTGGTTGAGGAAGGGGTTATCACTGACCGAGAGACGGACTTCTCGGTTGGGGAGTTTGAGGGTCTTTTGTGTAGCTGTGGATGTACTCAATTTGCTCAATTTCACAGTATTCTGCTACTACTATAACAAAACATCGCAGGTGAACAAAACCCCTAAGTGCAGAATATACTTACCACTCGAGGGTTGCGAGCAGCGGCAAGTGATCAGAAACGTCTACTTGAGGACACTCATGAGAGAGCACTCGGATGTTTGGCGAAACAAACATCATGTCCACCACGGCTACAGCAAAACCTGGAAACTTCTTCAGATCCTTTTGTTTGATATTGAAACTAGTAGTCAACTCCCCTTTGAAGACGTTCTGCAAATGTTTGTTTAACAGCGCAATCGCGTGTGTGGTATCACGGACGTTGAAGTCGCCAGCCAATAGCAGTGGCTCTTCCCCCACGGAGCGGACTTCTGCCAGGATCTTTTCTATCATGGCAAGACGTCGTTCACTATCTTCACCGTCTTCACCCCAAATTCCTTGCGTATTTAGCACATGGAGCTGCCTTCCCTCTATCGTCAGGAGCACGTGCTGGAGATTCCGGGGGGTCAGGTGAAACTGCGACCATTCATTCACCCGCTCACCAAACGCAACATCGTAAAAAAGTGTCGAAACTTCATGAATCGGGAAACGACTCAGAATTGCATTCCCTTGAGGAATCTTCTTCCCCTGTTCGTTCTCGATAAAAGCGGGCGCGAAGTGGACGTACGCCAATCCGAGTTCTTCTTGCAATATTCTGAGGGATTGATACTTTGGGTCGAGTGACCTATCGTCGCTGGCAAACACTTCCTGAAACAGATAAAGGTCGGCATTCTGTTGTCGGCAGAACGTGACCATCTCTTCAAAAAGAATGCCACCCCACAGATTAAGACAAACGACACGAAGCGTCATAGTTGAGAAAGACTCTGGGGTACTATAACAAAGTTCCGGCGCTTTCCCAAATGAGGCTTAGAACACTTGACCGATAACCCACAACACTACCAGTACTCCGACGGGAACACCGAGAATCCATAGAATGAGGTACTTCATACACTCCTTTTCTTCTTTTATTTCAGTATCAGAAGGAGCTACTAGGGGCTTGTCAGAGTTGTGTATGGAAATGGTGATAGTTTTATGACTCTTACCCTTCATTTACCAAGCTTTTATCTGCTTCCCAAGAGCTCTAGATATAAAAACAACGAAAGGCGGTAAATATATGCCAAAATATGGCCCCAAAGCCCAACACAAAGTCCACCGCGCTCTTCATGAAATGAAGAAAGGCACCTTAAAGAGTGGAAACAGTGGCAAGAAAGTGACGAGTCGTAAACAAGCGATTGCGATTGGTCTGTCTGAGGCCCGCGAAGCCGGCGGCAAAGTTCCGGCAAAACGAACCTCTTAGCTATTTATTTTCTAAGTAAGCAGTTCATTTATCTTCACGGCGAGGACAAAATCATTGACGGAGAGTCCATCGATAGCGTGTGTGCTCAGAGTGAGTTTCACCTTTTTGTAGTCGTGCAGAAAAAGGTCAGGATGATGACCCTCACTTTCTGCAATCTCGGCTACCTGATTAATAAATGTGATCGCCTCTTTGAAGTTTTTAAAGACTACTTCCCGCTCAAGCTCATGATCGTTAACGACCCGCCATTCGTTGACTTGAGGCAAGTAGACCGAGAACTCAGCGCGAGTTAAGGGAGCCACTCCACCCTCGCAGGGTACACAGTGGTGCTGGGAAAGCTTTTCCGGGGCCGGGAGATCTTGATGTTGCATGGCCATATTCTACGTCAGCAGAAACAGGAGTGTGAACTAATAGCGGAAAATGGCCGCCGCGTGTTTCTGCTCAGGAATCTGCTCCAGCGGAAGGACGTAGGCTTTACCACCATTGACGACTGTTTCTACACAAGCGGTATCCAGCAGGTCGTGTGTTCCGGCAGTCGGTTGCGAGGAGTAGGTCACCGCAAGAGTGTCGGGATTGAATGTTCCCCACTCTCGTATACCCTCAGCGACCAGGAGTGTATCCACCCGGCCCATTCTGGCCTGGCGGAGGATCTCATCAAGCTCTACTGAGAAACGATCAATGTTTCCTTTAGCCAGAACTGCCTCGACATCCTTCTTCTCCTGTTCAACAAAGTACGGAGCCATGATATCCAACGCTTGACCATACAACTCGCTGAGCGCTTTGGCGTCGTCATTGCGTTTCAACCACAGCTCCTTAAGCAGCTGTGGATAGCTGTTCACTTCCCGATAGAGCGTCACAAGCCGCTCGGCACCCGATAACAACAGTGGCTGTTTGTGGTTCTGCAAATACTTGCTGACTGCTTTATCTACTTGCTGTAAGAACTTTTCGAGGTACTTGTTCTTGTCATCTTTCCAGGAGGAAGACCCGTGAAAGACAGCTGGTCTGCCGCCTGCACCACCACTCGGACTGGTATGAAACTGAAGAGTTCTTTCATTCACCTCAACCCCAGTCACCTCTTCAACACTTTGTGGTAAATCTGGGACAGTCGCCTTTTTGAACTCATAGCAATCTCCATAGAACAGCGACACTTCCTTTTTTGCCAAGAAAAGGACATAGAACTCGCAGGGCTGTGAGAACAGATGGATCAATGGTTTAAGGTGAAAACGATGCGAGACTGAGATGAGCCGCCGGACTGGACTGGGTAATCGCAAGACCTTGCTGAAGTTCGGTGAAAGAAAGAGAGCTAATCCTTTCTGATTTACTTCCCAGAGGGCCGGGTTCTCACGAATCTCGGCGAACTTCTCACTAATTTTCCTTCTCAGAGCATCAGGAACTTCTGCCGTATCCAGTTCTTTGGTGACTTCTGTTTCAAAGTTCTGTAGTTCTGCTCTGCGCTGGCTGGGAGCTAAACCCACTTCTTCTGTCGGGAGATAAATGGAAATAGAAACTGGATCAGCAGCCTGAAGAAGCTCCTGAAACTCCGCGCTGGATATTCTCTCCATGTATTAAACGTAGCAAGAAAAAAAGTATCTACTGAAAGAAGTTTGTCAGAAAAGAGAAAGAAAGAGGTACTTGCCTCAAAGCGGAACAGAAAAGCTTTCGGTATTCCGCTATATCTGGGAGGCCATCAAAAGTCAAATATTATAGGATCTTTTTCTCGAGGAAAAACAGACCAGGTCAAGTTAAGCCCTGCTTCTTTCTCCCTTATTCCGTTGCCGCTGCCTTATTAATGTCTGATTCGGCCAGTTTGCTTAACTTTTTGTCAGTCGCTTCCTCTTCACCCATGGTTTTCTTGAGCGTGTTTGCCGCTTTATCTTCTTGTAAAGTCTTGGCAAAGACAATCGCACTTCCGTAACCAGCAATTTCGTAGTGTTCGACCCGTTGTGCAGCGGCGATTAGGGCAGCATCGAGCGCTGGTCCTGACTCCTCTTCCATTAACTTTGCACCTTCTTTAATAAGTCCTTCCATACCCACACAGCGGGGACCCGGCAGTTCGATATGAAGCTCAGCTGCAACTTCTTCTAAACGAGTGACATGCTCTCGTGTTTGCACCAAGTGTTCTTCAAATCCTTCTTTGAGTTTCGACGAGCTGGCAGCCCGCGCCATCTTCGGCAAAGCATCTACCAACTGCATCTCCGCACTATAGAGATCTAGAATCGAGTGCTCCAAAACATCATTGAGTGTCTGTAAGTGCATACTCCTCCTCACTATAAAAATTGAATATAGAGTCCAAGATAAGTAACTGAAAAAGGAAAGTGATAGGAGCAGTGTATGAAACTCGTAGGATGCCCCAATCTTTCAGAAAGTGACATAATGAATGAATAAACTTATGCCTCAAAAGACGACCGTTGGCCGGGTTGTACTTACTTCATTTTTTGTGGATCTCTTGGACGTTATTGTGAACTTGGTTGTGATGCTTCTGACAGGAAGCGTCGTCATGGTCGCCGAGTTGGCCCAAGGTGGTTCTGACCTCATTGCATCTGGGTTTTTACTCATTGGACTTAAACGACCTCAACAAGAAATCTACATATGGACTGTGGCATCTGCCCTGATGATGCTACTCGTTGCTTCTCTACTCTCCATTTACTTTGGTTGGAAACGATTTCTCGCCCCGGAACCAATAGAAAACATCTTGATCGCCTATATCGCGTTGGGAATTAGCTTTATTTCAAATGTGTATGCCTTCACGTTGAGCGCCCGCCGAATTCTCCGAAGTGGCCAATCCTTTCGTCAACTTTTTGCGGCCTTCAACAGTTCATCGTTAATCATGACAAAGAATACATTTGTTCTTGATCTAATGGGTGCGAGTGCAGCGTTTGTCGGGCTAATCGCCCTGATTCTTTATCAACTACTGGGAGAGTTCCGCTTTGATGGTCTCGGTGCGGTAGCAATCGGTGTCGTCCTCGCACTTTTATCTTTCCACCTTTTGTGGGATATCAAACACATGGCCGGGAAAACAGTAGTAAAGGGAGAGCTGTAAGATACGGAAATTTTTGCAGGCCTGGAGGGAATCGAACCCCCGTTCTCGGTTTTGGAGACCGATGTCCTACCGCTGAACGACAGGCCTAGGTTTCAAGATGATTATTGTACCAGAGGAAAGGTGATCTTTTGTAGCGGTCGCGCTCCTGGCAGACTATAATGACTCTGCCATGATTCGCCTGCCCGATAAGAACCTCGAGAAGACGTTCGCGTTTGATCGTGAACGCTTTGTCAAAACTGATCTTCCCATTGTTACTGTAGCAGGGACATTTCGTGAGGATGTCAAACGGTTGTACGGACTCCCCAACAACAATACCTCTCGCGACGTAGTTTTTTCCCGAGCTCACTTCTCGATGGCGCTGGCAGTGGCTGAAGAAGTCTGGAAAGGAGAGCCCAAACCGCTCAAAGCCTGGCTGGTCGATCCCACCAACTACGTCTCTCTGGAAGACTGGCAGAAGATCACCATGACTGAGTTCATTGGCCAGACGATCGCCCGGCATTCTCTTCTCCATAAGATCAAAAGTTTCATCGACCAATATGGTCGTAACAAACTACCGATTTTAGACAGCATTACTCCTCCACTCCTCTATTTAACTGAAGACGTGACCCGCCCTATTTTGAGCTTTCACATCGCAGCGGGAAACATTCTCGCCAAACAAGGCCGCAAAGTGGTCCAGGTAGTAACCGATCCACATGTCCGACCCGAGTATGTGGCCAATGCGATGCTCTCGAACATCATGTTCTGTGTCTTTGATGAAAGAACGCAGCTGGAGTTCCTGGAAGTGGCTGCCCTCAATCACATTGAGGTAGACCCACGCCGAGTGGTCGTCACCGGCCCGCCCATTGATCCCCGCATTATTGACGCACGTAAGAAAAAGAACCCTTGGCGGACTGGCCTTCTTAAACTCGCCGTGACCACTGGTGGTCTGGGAACTAACAGCTATGAAATCCGCCACGTATTGACGCAGCTTCTGCCACATTTACGTCGCGAGCCGTGTCCTTACCAAATAGTCCTCTATGCCGGAACCCAAAAAGATATTGCCAAGATGGGCCGTGATCTGGCGGAAGAAAATCATATTCCTGTTTCGGATATTCAGCGGCATCAGGGTCGTTTCCGGATTGCCTATCACCCACAAATCCTAGACGCCAACGAGCTGCTCATCCGCTACGTCTTTCCCTGGGCAGACGGCTTCATTACTAAACCTTCTGGTGATATGGCGTACGACGCCGTCGCAGCCGGCTGTTTCTTGTTGACCCTTTCGGAATGGGGTGTCTGGGAAGAGCGTATTCGCGAGATCTTTGAACAAGAAGGAATTGCTCGCCCAGCGGAACCGGAGCAACTGGTCACTCAGCTTTCGCTGCTTCAACAAGCGATTAACGGCAAAAGTTGGATTGAGTCGGCCATGTATGAGGCGTTGAAAGTCAAAAAGTCGTTCCTGACCGGCACCGAGTGCATCGTTAAAACCGTCCATTCGGCCGAGAAGCTTCTCAAGTAGTCTTTTTTTATTCCCGCATTATTTCCGCATTATTTTTGCATGAATCCCCATCTGGGATTAGTCGTAATTTCCTTAAATAACGACTCGGCAAACAGCTCATGAGTCTTCACGCTGGGGTGCCCCTCAATGGTGGCACGAGGGGTGAAGACAAAGTTTTCAATATTATTCGGTGAAGTGAATCCAAAACCGTGTAGTTGAGCCCGGGAAGCATAGGTATGCATGATCTGCCACCCTTTCCAGGCGTACTCTTCGGATTCTGGTGGAGGGTCTGGAGACAGTGGATCAAAACTGTAAAACAACACTGGCTTTCCTTCCATCCGTTCCAGAATCCTTTCGTAGTAACAGATATTGGCATAGTCCTCACTGATAGAAGGGTATAAGTTGAGCATCATTCCCTCTTCAGGAGTCATTTGGGGACCGGTCCACTGGACTTTTCGCTCCTCCTGCGGGCACTCTTCCCGGAGTTGGTTGTAAAAGACTAACTCATCCGGATACTTGTCCGTTTGATCCAAAATAAAGTCATTCACCACCATTCCCATAATGGCGATGTCCGGCTGAATGACTTTCTCAGCCGCCTGGAGCTTGTAGTAGTTATCAACGATAGAGTCACCGGACTGAGCGAGTGTATACACTTTGGTGGGCCGGATCGAGCTAAGCTTCTTTTCCAAAAATACCGACATTCGTTCGGAGACCCGGACTCCATTTCCATAGACATATGAATCTCCGATCAAGAAGACAACATACGGCTTTACTGTGCTATCAGTTTGGTCATCAAACACTCCGAGTACCCGGCCCACCAATGAAGGTTTTTCTGTAGCAAGAGTTTCTTGCGTTTTACCGGAAAAGATCAGCCGAAGATCCTTGATGCGCTCTTCAATTGTCGGGGGGTTATTGCTGTTTCCCAGTGGGTTCGGAACTGGGCGGATATAGCCAAAGGTTGGTGACTTGGTGTAGTAAAACTTGTCAAAAAAATAGATCTCACTGATCCGGAGACAAGCCCAGATGCTCACTAAGGTTAGGCCGATACTGACCCCTGCAACGCTGAGAACTTTGGCGCGTGTTGTCACAACACGACACTTTACTAAAAAAAGACGTCAAAAAACAGAGCCCTGACTAGTTCGTCCCAGTGCTGGACAGACGTTACTTCAATTTCTTGGCAACAGTATGGAGAGTGTGCTTGCGGCACACGTCACAGTATTTATTGAGAGGGAAGGATCCCTTGCCATCGGCCTGTTTCTTGAGTAGCTCATTGTTTTTGTTGTACTCGGTCACATAACCGAACGCACCACAAACACTGCACTTCAGTCCGACTGCTTGGCGTGGTCCTTTTTTCTTTTTTGCCATAAATCCTCACTTTATTGAGAAATCGAGTTATTTCAAGAGGTGGAGTATACACAAAAAGTACCGATTTATCCAGGGTCGGTTGGGCTCTACTCGGGGAACCTGTGCCAGGTGTAGGATTCGAACCTACGTAGGCGTGAGCCAACAGATTTACAGTCTGCCCTCGTTGACCGCTTGAGTAACCTGGCGTCCTTCGCGAACTTGAATTGTATCAGATAGAAAGTTTCTCTGCATGATGTGCTTGCCACCGTAAAAGTACTAAGACCCCCAGTTGCAGCCAGATCAAATTCAGCATCCAGAAGAGCGGCGGAAAGCACTGGATAATTAGCGAATCCGCAGGAAAGGAGTAGTTCCCCTGTGGGAAGAAGACTTGATGGAAGAGCTCAAAGAAAAAAGAAAACCCCGTAACTGCCAGCAGTGTTAGTAGTACTAGTGTCAAAATCACTCGCCGAACGTCTACAACCACGCGCTGCGGAACAACTTCCTTCTCAATCAGAATACTAACAATCACCGCGCAACCAACGATAAAGCTTCCCCATGCTATGAGGTGGTGAACGTCCTGCAGGTGGCCTTGTTCATTCTGTGTAAAGGAGTCTTTGGCACTTTTGCCTAACCAGATGATCTCCACTGCTTCTTGTGTCGAGTACACCCTGGCACTCTCAGGAATCAACCTTGGTACCAGGAGGGCATCACTTCTTATCCAGCCCTGAAGTCCGTCTGTCAGATGCTGATTTAGTGAGATGACGGGTGGAGCCGCCAGGAAAGCAACCATCAGACCGTAACAGACTAACACCCGACAGAACAAAAAAGCCAGTTCAAGCACCCGCTGGAAATACATCTTTTTTCCTCGCCTTTTGATCAGGGCCTGGTAAAATACAGGTGGTGGAAGTGCATAGGCAGTAATGCACACCCTTCCTTTCTGCCTTCTTAGCTCAGCTGGTTAGAGCGGCTGTTTTGTAAACAGCAGGTCTAGGGTTCGAATCCCTAAGAAGGCTCACTATTGCTTTCGTCATTTTACAACGTTTTTTGTGAGTTTTTTCTTATCACCTTGACTAAAAGTCCTATAACTATTAAAATAGTCTCATGAATTATGAAGTCCTTCTCAAAGCTGGTCGCACCACACATGACGCCAAAAGACGAATTCTAGATGCCAATACTTATGCTCGCGGTGAGAGAACCCCAGAAGTACTCGCTCTTTCTGAACGAGCGTATCAGATTGTCCAAGAAATCATCCACATAAACCGGAGTTTTTTCGAGCAAGAGGTAATCCCACTCTTGACCAACGCAGAATTAACAGTCGAAGACGGCGAAAAACTGTTTGAAGAGAGCCTAGAGCTGCTTGTTCTTCTCTACCTGCGTTTAGAAAGAAACGGTATTCTCCCGCCACTTGAGGATTCCGATGGCTCACAGCTTTTTGATCTGGCCGTAGGCCATGCAACAGACTTTTTGCATACATTGCGAGAGGCACAACGACATGGATACCCGCCATCTAAAACCCAAAAGTTACTGACATCAACCTTCCGCCAACTTCCCTATACGCTTCGCCGTTTAGCCAACAAGTATGACTTCCCAGAGTCTTTTATTTTTGATCTTGTCTGGCGTTCCCGGCGCAATCCTGTACCCGTAATTGAACAGACTCTTCAGAAGACTGATTCTTACATGGAGAAGTTTCCCCAATTTGGACGCTTCACAATCCTGAACACTGTGTATAGACATGATGATCCAGAGGCAGTACTTTTGTGGTATCAAGAGCAAGCAAACTTGCTCTCCGCAAAATTTCCCCAGTTCTCTCCAACACAAATTATTAAAGCAATCAGAGAGCACCCTCGTGAAACAGAGTCGCTCTTGGAAAAAGCAGCCGAAAAACTTCCATTGCTTGTAGACCGCTATCCTGAGGTTCCCAAATCTACCATACAGTTTGCCCTGCTTTCGACCAAAAATCCGGAAGCATTCCTGACCGAGTACCTGAACAAACTGCACACTCTGCAGGCAGAGTTTGCGGACTTCCCAGAGTGGATATTAAAAGTAGCACTCAGTCATCAATCGGAAAATCCCGAAAATTTTTTGCAGTTGGCTCGCAAACAACGCGAAACCTTCTCTGAGCGTTACCCCAACTTCCCGCTGCACGTTTTTTACCGGGCTCTTATTTCCGAGGCTAACCGACCACTGGATCGCGTTGAAGCTATCTATCAGGCATTCAATGAACTTCAACTCGCTTATCCCCATCTAAATCGAAGTTTCTTGCTCAAAGTAAGCGAGCGGAAACCTGGGACTGCACTGGAATATATGGAAGAACAAACTCCACTCGTGCATAAGTTGACAGAAACATCCAATATCTCAGAGTATTTGGTGCGGTTGCTTATTTTCAATCATGGAACAGACGCTATTGCTGAAAGAGTGCAGAAGTTCATTGAGTTACAACAAATGCTCCGTGTCGATTTTCCTGAGTTCGAAAAAGTGATTGACGAAGTTCTCTTATCTTACTGGGAAAATACTGCACAGAAATTTGCTCTATTGAGACAACAATGGGAAAAGGAAAAAACTCAATCTGCCAATCCAAAATGGGATCGTTTCCTCCAGGACAACTTAGGAAACATCTTCGCCCAGAACTCAGCTGTTCCTTATTCATCTGACCAGCTTCAAGATTAACCAGCCGCTGTGACTCCGGAATACCCTGCCATATGGAGCCTTTGTCGGGAATCGAACCCGAGACCTCAGTCTTACCAAGACTGCGCTCTGCCAACTGAGCTACAAAGGCAAAGATACGAGCAGAGATTTTACCATGAGCTGCCCAGTTTAGAGTACCAGCGAGTCTTTTTTCTCAACAGACTGACGACCCTGTACATAAAACGTTCCCTAAAAACCCTGCGTGAGGTTGGCCTTCCCCCAACGGCAAAGTGGGTAAGGCGTTACCTTATCCACGGATAAAGCAAACAACCCATAAACCCGTAAGAGGAAAAGTATCGAGGAAAACATGCCTCTCACGCAGGACTATTAAGGAACGTTGTCTGTGTGCAGCCTGCTACAGAGACATCACTGTTTCCCTAGCGGCTGAGTTCTTCCACCCACTCTTTCACTTTAGCACCATATTTCTCGTTATCGATCACGAATTTGAGGTGTGCATGGAAGTAGTTTTCTGGATCTCCGGTGGTCATCCACTGAGCCTTGGTACGTTCGACCAAGACACGTTCGCTCTTGGCAATCTGGGTGATAGCATCCACCGTCCACAGCTCGCCATCTTTGCCGGTGTTGGCCGGATCGAGAAACTTGAAGATGTTGGGTTTGAGTAGATAGCGACCGTAGGAAGCCAAGTGAGACGGAGCCTCAGCGGGGTCCGGTTTTTCGATAATGTTGTCAAGCTGTTTGTCGCTTCCTGATTGGAACGAGATGATTCCGTACTTATCAACGACTTTGGGATCCACTTCCTGCGCCATGATTATTCCGGAGACAGTAGGATCTTGGTTATATAAATCCACCATTACTTTGGCGTCGCCGGGGTTACCAAAAACCACGTCATCGCTATAGAGAACCAAGAATGCTTCCTCGCCCTCTAAGAACTTCTGAGCGGAAGCAACTGGAGAACCATTTCCATACGGAAAGCTGGGGTCTTGCTCAATGACAACAATCTTCGGGTAGTCGAGGACGTGCTGAACTGGCTCGTAGCGATCCTCTTTTCCTTGGCTGGACAGCTGCTTGCGAATGCGGTTCACGCTGTTGTTAAAGTAATCCTCATAGATTGGCTTGCCTTCCGGGGTAGCCACGATGATGATCTCTTCAATGCCCGCCTCTACACACTCTTCTACCACAAACTGCATGATCGGGCGGTTTCCCAGCGGGAGCATTGCCTTTGGAATTGTCTTGGTAATTGGCAGATAACGGCTAGCAAAACCAGCGTCAGTAATGACCGCTTTGCGGATACGTTTTTCAGATGACATAGGTCAAGTTTCCTCGGGAAAACCCAACTTTTTTTACGTAGATTCGCGACCGATTGTATGTTAACGATATTCAGAATGCAAACTTGACAAGATGGTATATGGACCCGGAAATCAGACTCTCTCTTCCCTTCCTTCTGTCGATGTGCTTAAAATGATTCTTACGAGTTCTTTTATGGAACTTTTGTGTTGCATGAAAAAGCATTTTTTGTTGATTGCTTCCTTCGTTTTCTGTGCTGTTGTAAGCGCAATTCTGTCTCCGTCAGTGTTTGCCCAAGCGGTTTCTCCTTCCCCTTCTACGTCACCGTTACCCGGCTGCGTCCGTACCGGTTGTAGTGGCGAGCTGTGTGTTCCTGCCGGCTCAGAACTATCTACCACCTGTATCTTTAAACCGGAGTTTGCCTGCTTGCAGCAAGCGGCTTGCGAACGAAATTCAGCCGGCAACTGTGCTTTTACCATTACTCCCCAAGTGCAGGCTTGTTTAGACCAAGCTAATCCTTCTCCATCTCCGAGCCCATCTCCTTCAGCAAATCCATCGCCGAGTCCCGCTGCCTCTCCCTCTCCTTCGCCTTCCCCCTCACCTAGCACATCACCAGCTGACCTCAACGGAGACGGGAGAGTAAACCTCTTAGATTATGCTATTCTGGTTAATGAGTTATTTCAGACAGGGCCGGATTTACAGGCCGATATCAACGGCGATGGCAAGGTGAACCTACTTGATTACCATATCTTACTGGTGAGCTTGAGTACGTAAGGAAAAGGGCATGCAAAAAGTCGTCAAAGACAACATCATCTACGTTGAGAAACCAAAGATGAGTATGGTGCCGCTAATTTTGTCCGCGGCTTCTTTGCTGTTTGTGGCGTTGGGAGCGGCAAGTTTGTTTTATTTCCAACAGCCGCTTCAAGAGTCTCAGGAAACACGCAGTGCTGCTTCAGTCGCTGGTGGACAAGTCATCTTAACATCACAGCTGACCAGCTCGGCCGTTTACACTTCAGGAGCGCCTTCCACCATTGAACTAAAGTACAACTCGCAAGGTGTACAGCTGACTGGGATTCAGATCGTTACCAAATTGACTGCCAACGCCGAAACTCCAACCATCGAGATTCCTAACGGTGACCTTCAACCCATCTTCCAGGAAGTTGAGCAGCTTAGTGATGGCTACCTCGTCTCTGTGATTGTGACGCCCAAAGTTCTCGGTCAGTCATTTGCCAGTACTTCGCCGACTACGTTTGCCAAACTCTCAGTTCCACTTCGGGGACCTGGCACAATGTCATTCGTTTACGATAAGGACAACTCCTTTGCCACGGTCGCTAATACTAACCCGCCAAAAGACGAGCTCAGAACTCCTGAGGACGTGACCTTTACTATCATCGCCGGCAGTAGTCCTAGTCCATCTCCCAGCCCTTCTGTTTCCCCTACCCCGTCACCTTCACCAACTCCCACCCCTACGCCCAATCCGACTGGGGATGATTTCTGGCTGCGAAGTGACCAAGTGTATCTGAAGTTCTTCACCAATGATTCAGCTCGGACCGAAGTTGCGTTGGCTGACTTGAAACCATATGAAACCTACCGAATTCGGGTACAGTATGGTGTCCAAAATGCTAAAAAATCTTCAACCACCGACACTTCTCCCGTTCAAACAGCCTTTGTTGTGAACGGCCAAGGTAGCTCCTACGTGACTGATGACTTGCCCTACTCGTTGATTGCCAACCATGCAGACGGAGCCAGTGATAGTATCGAAACTGTCTTTACGACTGTCCCGGACAACACGCTGCGGATGACTACAGACTCGCGCAGTGCATATGCCGAGTCTAATGAGAGCAACAACGTCCTGCTGGTCACCTTTAATGCCGATAATGGTGTGGGTGGCGCTAGTAATCTGAGTAGCTGTAACCAATACTGTGCCGATAGTACTGAGTGTCAGTCTGGCTATACCTGTTTCTTCAATCAGTGTCGCCGCCCGGATAATCCGGACAGCTCCACCTGCTCTGCTCCCTCAAGTACGATTGCCAGCAATGTCGTCCAGAGCTGTAATAAAGAGTGCAGCTCTAATCGAGACTGTGCCGTTAACCTGCGCTGTTACCAAGGTGCCTGCCGCCTAGCTACCAATCCGAGTAGCTTGAGCTGCTCCGCTGCCACGGCCGGTGTCATTAGTAAGGGCAGCCAGACAGGCCTCGCTGGCGAAAAAGGTGAAGTCAAAGTAGTGCCGACCGGGTCTCCCACTGCCTCAGCCTCAGTCCGACCAAGCAGTAGTCCCCTGTCATCAGTCTCTCCGACTGCTTCTCCTTCTTTACTTGATCAACGACCGGAGACCAATCCATCTCAATCTTTCTTAAGCAAGTTCTTTGCCGACATGCAAGCCAGAGGAATCTCCTTGCCCGTTATTGCCGTTGCCGTCGGATTGATCTTGTTCATCTTGGCACTGATCTTTGCCGTGCTTGGCCGGACGGGCAATCGCCCTCCCACTGTTATCCAAGCTCGCAGAGAACCACCAAAGACAGCATATGAGGATGATCTGCAGAAAAAGATTAATGCGCTGAAAACACAGGCTTCTGAGTCCTCAGCAGCTCCATCAGTGACGACCTCGCCCTCATCAGTACCTTCGTCGACTTCACCGACGCCTACACCACCAAGTCCATCTTCACCGACTTCTTCAATGATGGACCGCCTCCGTGAGCGAAAGGTGCTGGAGAATATGCCAGGGACAGAGCAGTCTGCGCAGACGCCCCCACCATCTTCTTCTTCAACGGCTCAATCAGAACCCTCGAAGGAACCACCGGAGACACCTCCTACTGTCTAATACCGCCAGATCGGGCCAAACCATAGTTCGTACCTTGGTAATTTGCCCTGAAACTGATACAATAGCTGCCTAATGTCTGAGGGTACCCGAACCTTACCAGTGGTAAAATACCTGACCGAAGTTCGCCAGGAACTCCAACGAGTCACTTGGCCAGATCGTCAGCAAACCATCCAAAAAACGCTGTTGGTTATTTCGGTAAGTATTGCAGTCGGTATTTATATTGGTTTCTTAGATTTTATTTTTACTCGATTAATGACCTTCTTAATCGGCTGAAAAAGCAACATATATGACAGATAACAACAACATCCCAACCGGTCCAATTCAAGTTCCTGACATTCAGGAAGTGAAGGTTTCCACGCCCAATCACGTCATCATCTCTGAGGCGGAAAACCCTAAAGCTCGCTGGTATGTCGTTCACACCTACTCAGGACATGAGAACAAAGTTGCAGAAACCCTGAAGCAGCGTACCCAAACCCTTAACCTGACTGGTCAGATCCTGGAAGTTTTGATTCCTGTTCAGGAGAAAATCCAGATTAAACGTGGTCAACGCAAAACGATCAATGAAAAGATCTTCCCTGGTTACATGCTGGTAAAGCTTGAGTTAACTGATGATGCTTGGCTGGCCGTCCGCACCACTCAAGGTGTGACTGGCTTTGTTGGTATCGGTAACAAGCCCACCCCGCTTCCCAAGCATGAAGTTCAAGCTATCCAGAAGTACATGAAGCAAGGTACTCCACAGTACAAGGCCGACTACGTCGAAGGCGAAGCCGTCCGGATCGTGGATGGACCCTTCAACGACTTCTTGGGTACCGTCAAGTCTATCGACGAAGGTAAAGGCAAGGTGGAAGTCTTGGTTAGTATCTTTGGCCGTGAGACTCCCGTCGAGCTGGACTTCCTCCAGGTTCAAAAAGTCTAAGTTGTGCTATAATTCAGTTTCTCCACACCTCGGGAGCCTAAATATTGAGGGAGCACGTTTGATTTTGTTCGGGCTAACAAGTCCCACACGAAGAAGAAACGGGGCGATAACACAACCTTTTTGACGAGCAGTCGTCTTGTTTTATCCCCTCTCAAACGTCGTACGTATATAACTTGAAAAAAAGACCCTCTTTAAGGAGAGCTATGGCGAAGAAAGTCGTTAACGTCTTAAAGCTAAACTTACCAGCGGGAACTGCAACTCCTGCACCTCCAGTTGGTCCTATCCTGGGACAAGCTGGTATTAACATGATGGACTTCTTGAAGCAGTACAATGCCAAGACCCAAGACAAAAAAGGTCAAATCATTCCTGCTGAGATTACCGTCTTTGAGGACCGTTCATTCACGTTTGTCCTCAAGTTGCCACCAGTTTCTGCCATGATCAAGCAGGTGCTGAAACTGCAATCCGGAAGTAAGACCCCCGGCAGCAACACCGTCGGCAAGCTGACCAAAGAGCAAGTCAAAGCTATTGCACAAGAAAAACTGCCTGACTTGAACACCAAGGATTTAGAAATGGCGATGAACACCGTTATGGGCACTGCTCGTAGCATGGGTGTGGAGATTGTCTAAGGAGTACTATGGGAGCTAAACGAAACACCGGAGTTATCTCTTCAACTGACGAAATCAAGATCGTTGCCGATCCCGAAGCTACAGCTGCTTCTGTCGAGGCTACTGAGACTGCACCTGCAGAAGAGCCGAAGAAGAAAAAAGCTGCAAGTCGGGTTCGTAGTGGCAAATACGTGGCTGTCCGCGCCCAAGTGGACAAGACCAAGAAGTATGCGCCAAAAGCCGCAATTGAGTTGGTTAAGAAGCTGTCCTACACAAAGTTTGACGGCACCATCACTGCCCACGCAGTTGTCCGCGAAGCCGGCATTAGTGTCCCTCTGACTCTCCCCCATTCAACGGGTAAGTCAGTACGGGTGGCTGTTGCTTCTGACGAAGTCCTGGCAAAAATCGCTGAGGGACAGCTCGACTTTGATGTCTTGGTCGCCCATCCTTCCTTTATGCCAAAGCTCGCCAAGTTTGCCCCTGTCTTGGGTCCAAAAGGCTTAATGCCAAACCCCAAGAACGGCACATTGACCCCTAATCCCGAAGCTGCTCAAAAAAAGCTTGAGGCAGGCACCGTGACCATCAAGACGGAGAAAAAAGCTCCCCTGATGCACGTCCGGATTGGCAAGAACTCCATGGACACCGACGCCCTTGTCGAGAACGTCAACACCTTGGTCAAGTCCTTGAAAGGCAAGCTCCTTTCTTTGGTGGTCGCTTCCAGCATGAGCCCTGGCGTCAAAGTTGAGGTCGAGTAACCACTCGTCTTATGTATTGAACTCAAAGCCTCTCTACGGAGAGGCTTTTTGGTGGCAAGGTGATGGTGGCAGGAAAATGAGAAAAGCTCTTGAGAATATGCTATAATTCCCGAATCCAAAGACAGCGTGCATGGCAGAAGCCCGAACTTCCGCCTAGAAGACACGCCGAGGAGAGACACTCACTGTGATACCGCGGTATCGCGATACCACAGTTTCCGGCGACATCGCCACCCTTCTCCTTTGGTTATAAAACATTGAAACGGCAACGTTTTTTTCGGGAGAAACGATATTGGAACGGGGGTGAGATCTACGCCAAACGCAAAGAATCAAACTCTAGTTGCTTCTCTGACCGAGAAAGCAACCAAGGCACAGTCCATCGTTATTACTGACTTCTCCGGAACCAGTGTCAACCAACAGGTTGAGCTTCGTTCTAAGATCAAAGAAGCCGGTGGTGAGATGGTGGTTGCCAAGAATACCCTGATTGATTTAGCTGTCGGTAAAGGCAAGCTGAGTGACGCCCTGCATGGTATGAATGCAGCGATCTTCAGCTACACTGACCCGGTCGCTCCGTTAAAAGTACTTTTCGATTTCCAGAAGAAAAACGAGAAGTTAACCATCAAAAAAGGGTACATGGATGATCGCGTCCTCTCTGAGGATGAAGTCGTCGAACTAAGTAAGTTACCAAGCAAGAACGAGCTGATCGCCAAGTTGCTAATGGTGCTCAAGTCACCAGCAACCGGTATGGTCAATGTCCTCAATGCTGGTCCACGAAACTTAGTCTACGCTTTGAATGCGATTGCCCAGAAAAAGGAATAAATAATTGATTCAACTCAGTCGGAGGAGTCCTTTTTCCTCGAAAAAGACTGAGTACAGAAAGAAAACTATGTCAGATAAAGTTCAAAAAATCGTTGATTCCGTTAAGGAATTAACTCTGATCGAAGTTTCAGAGCTCGTTAAAGCCCTGGAAGAAGAGTTCGGTGTCAGCGCTGCCGCTCCTATGATGATGGCAGGCGCTATGCCAGCCGCTGGTGCTGCTGGTGAGGCTGTTGAAGAGCAAACCGAGTTCACCGTTATCTTGAAAGATGGTGGTGCTAACAAAATCGGTGCAATTAAAGCTGTCCGCACCCTGAAGCCAGAGCTCGGCTTAGCCGAAGCAAAAGCTTTCGTCGAGTCTGCTCCTAAACCAGTACTCGAGAACGTCAAGAAAGAAGACGCAGATGCTGCCAAGAAAACCTTGGAAGAGGCTGGCTGTGTCGTCGAGATCAAGTAACTTGGTCTCTTCACTTGAAGCAAGAACACCGCTCCGCAAGGAGCGGTGTTTTGTTATCCCCATTTTTCTTTTTTCGCGCAGCATCGAAATGCTATAGGACTTCGACGTGCGATTAGAAAAATTGCCAAATTTTCTAAAAAAACTATGGGCTATTGTTGTGTTTCTGGTGTGGAAAGGGCGGAATTGTACTTTTCTTTACCTTGCTGAACATCATTTCGTAGGAATAAATCATGCGAAGTGGAACAAAGGAAAATAGATTCCTCTGTTTTGCCTGTTGACCTACTTTATTACACTCTGCTACTTTGAGTATGAAACAGTTTCGACTGCTTTCAGTTGGTAAATGCTAGTTGTATCTTTTTGTAAGGAGTCCTATGACGGACCGCTCGTCCTCATTTCCATCATCTACCACCCTCACGGATGATCAACAGCGCAAGACCGGCCGTTTTGACGATGCCCAAAAGCTTGATGTCAACAACCTCCCCGACCTGCTGACTGTGCGTGAAGTGGCTGACCTGCTCCGCGTCTCTCCCTTGACGATCAAACGCTGGGGAAAACGCGGGAAACTCCCGGCAATCCGGATTAACTCCCGGGGTGATCGCCGTTACAAAAAAGAAGCAGTACTCTGGCTTCTAGGAATGAATGCTGGTGACGAAGAGATGAGTGAGGAATAAGTCACTACGCTGTGCTGAGTAACTCCCTAACGGTCAACCGTATAAAGGTGCCCAAACGAAGTTGTCTTTTCCACCGCCAAGGTTCCTGAAACAAGCGAAATAGCCATTCGAGCCCTAAAAGTCGTACCAATTTTGGAGCTCGTTTGAGTCTGCCACTCAAAACGTCTACGGCACCTCCCACCACCAACACTAGTCTTACTCCATACTTTTGAAGAAGCGCTTTGTGCCGAAGTGACCAATACTCTTGAAAAGGCGCGCCAAAGGCGACGAAGACCACTTCCGGCCTTTCAGACTTTAGAAACTGTTCTACAGCCGCCTCTTCTTCCGCAGTTGGTGACTGGACATTCCGATAAGCAGGTAGCCAGGGGATCGACTTGGAGTCTATGTTTAGGTGATCAGCCACTCCATAGGCTGCATGCGGAGCTCTGCCACCAATAATAGCTACTTTGGTGGCCGGAAAACTTTTCAAAATGGTTTGTAGCAAATCAATGCCCGTGATACGTTCCTGAATGGACCCCGCCTTCCCAAATGCAGCCAGAAGCACACTGGCAGTGACTACCCCAGCACCATCCGGCACCAACAGGTCGGCTGATTGCAGAGCTGCCAGGAAATGTGGGTCTGTATGGGACAGCACGATCTGTTCGGGATTGGGAGTGAAAATTAAAAAAGGAGAAACAGCACTGGTACCCTTTTGGGTGCTCTTTTCCGCTTGATCATTTTTGATAATTACAGAAATATATTGATCTATTAATTTAGCTTTTGATTCTCTAAAAATATTAAGCTTAAATAGACTACTAATTTCTATATTGATATCTCTATGTATATTTTGATGCATTTTCATAACTAACCCTCAATACTACTATCCGCGGTGTCTATAGCCGATACTTTCCGTAAATAAACGTAAGTTTGACAGAATTTGGCTGATTCCCAAAATCACCACATTGGATGGATCATCTACCACGGAAACCGGAAAACCTAATTTTTGGCTTAAGCGCGTTGACAGCCCGACCAACTTTGCTCCACCTCCTGAGAGAAGCATTCCCTTATCAAGCACATCTTGCGCCAGCTCAGGCGGTACTTTTTCCAATAGCTGCCGAGTCAACTCCACATACTCTTCCACCACCGGCTCCAGTAAACTAACGAGCAAGCTGACGTCTACTAGTACTTCAGTGGGAGACTTGGTATCTACGGACTGGCCTGCCACCCGCACCTGTCGAGAAACTCTTCCACCAGAACCCAGTAGCTGGCGTTTCAAGGTTTCAGCTCGGTTAAAACCGACCGCTAAACCGTACTGCTCTTTGAGAAACTGCTGAACGCTTTTCGTCATGGTCTGACCAGCAAAACGGCTGACTTTAGACGTCACCACCGATCCGAGGGAGATCATGCCAGCTTCGGTTACTCCGGCGCCAATATGCAGGAATAAGCTGCCGGAAGCATCTGCGACTGGCACTCCAGTTCCGATAGCAGCGGCCAGTACTTCATCCACGATATACACTTCTCTGGCCCCTACTCTTAATAGCAACTCGACGAGTGTCTGCCGTTCAGGATCTCCCAGATGGGAGTGAATAGAGACCATCATCACTGGACGAAAAAAAAGGCCCAAGCGGAAGACTTTCCGCATCATCGCCTGCAACATGGCGATGACGATCTCTGTGTCGACTATCCCTTGCGGCGAAACCGGGTTCACAATCTGGATCTGCTTGCTTACTCGCCCCGCCATCTCTACTGCTTCCCGGCCAACGGCCAAAACTTTCTGGCTGCGGGTGTCTATGGCAACGGCACTGGCATCATCTACCACTAAGCCGGCCTGCTTCCCCCAAATCCGCACCTGGGAAGTGCCCAGATCAATACCAATATAGTCAGAGAGAGAGCTTAACCAGGAAGTGTGCATGACCTTCGCCAGATGATACAATAGTTTCGTGCGCTTTTCGATCAATACTCGAGTTCTCTACACACTCGTCTCTGCCCTATTGATTATTACAGGGTCGTTGGTGGCGATCCGTTTTGCCCAAGGATACCGTTTCTCATTTTCCCCAGAGCAACCCCCCATGCGCTCCACTGGTCTTTTGGCGGCAAACTCTTTCCCGACTGGCGCTGAAGTGATCGTAAATGGCAAGTTGATTGGAGCCACCGATGATACCTTCTACATGGAACCCGGAGACTACGAGGTTGAGATCAGCAGAGATGGCTACTATCCTTGGAAAAAAAACCTCCACCTCCAGCCGGAGTTAGTCGTTCAGACAAATGCCCAGCTTTTCAAGCTGGTCCCGAGCTTAACGCCATTAACCTACACAGGCGTGCACAATATCTCCCCCTCACCGGACGGTGAGAAGTTGATCTACTACACTGCCTCAGCCTCCGCCAAAAATAGAAATGGCCTCTACATCTTGGATTTGTCTGCATCACTTCTTAACTCTCAGCGCGAACCACGACAGATTACTGAAGAAGCCAGTGGGTTTGACCTGGAAAATGCCCAGTTCATTTGGTCTCCGGATAACAGCCAAGTTATTCTCAGCACCAATGGACATGAGGTGTTACTCGACCTCAACAAGAAAAGTATCTTGGGGACTCTCCCCGACGTCGGCTTTCGTAAAAAGGATATCCTGAGCGAGTGGGAGTACGAGTTGTATGTCCGGGAACGGCAGTACTTGAGCAAGTTTCCTCCGGAAATCTTGGAAGTTGCCAGCAAGAGTGCCACCAATGTCTATCTTTCTCCGGATAAAAAGAAGATCCTCTACACGGCCACTGCTACGGCCGTCATTCCCGACAACTTAGTGCCACCGCTACCAGCTGCTAACACTCAGCCCCAAGCGCGAACGATTCAACCAGGCTCTACCTATGTCTATGATCGTGAGGAAGATCGCAACTTCCGAGTCGATGTTATCTCTAACCGTTCTGACTATCTGGAGATTGCGACCAGCTCGGCAGCTGCTGAGTTTGGCAAAATTCTGCTGGCCGATGACCTGGCCTCCCCTGCGAAAACTCTGGTTGCTTCCCCCAGTAGCTTCCTACGGATGAGTGCCACCACTTCCGCCCAAACTGCAAATAACTTTGCCCGTTACTACTCCTCGCTGTATAGCCAGGGGATCCAGTGGTTCCCTGACTCTAAGCACTTGCTTTTTACGGACGGCAGCTCGATTTACTTGATCGAGTACGACAACACCAATCGGACAGCCGTCTACTCAGGACCATTTGACGTCAACTTTATCTACCCCTGGCCAGATGGAAGTCGAGTTTTAACCCTAACCTCGCTGGGGAGCACCCAATTCCCCAACTTATACGCAATTGAGCTGAAGTAACTTCCATGAGGCTGATATACTACGGAGTGCTTTTCTCGGGGACTAGCTCAGATGGCTAGAGTGCTGCGTTCGGGACGCAGAGGTCGCCGGTTCGAGTCCGGCGTCCCCGACATAACAACGAACTGTTGGATGGCAAAGAGACGTTCCCATAGTTCAACGGATAGAACGAGGGTTTCCTAAACCCTAAATCCAGGTTCGATTCCTGGTGGGGACACCCTTGTGGCCACGGTTGTGTCATCACTTCAAGAGTCTGCCTTCATTTCCTGTATTGGTATAATGCGCCGTTATGCTGAAAGACATCATTACTCATCTTAATATTGAAAAACAGATCAGCCCAGACCAAGAGTCACTCTTTTCCGCTCACCTGCGCACTCTAGCAGTTTGGCAAGCATTGAACTTTTTGTGTTTCGCCCGTGAGTACTCTCCTGCCCTAGAAGAGCACCGCGCTCGCCAGCAGCAAATCGGAGTTCTGGCCAATGAGTACATGGAAGAGTTTCGTCGGTTGTTTGAACTCAATCAGCTCGGGATGTCCATGGCTGGCAGTTTGGAGTTGACTCGTATCCTTGAAGAAAAGAATCAGCTGCAGGCACTGGCGGCGGATCGACATCCTTCTCTGGTTAAAGAAGTTGGACTGTATGTGATTGCCCTTCAACTTGCTCAGAAGGCTCTTCTCCAAGTGGAGGAAGGTAAGGTAACGGCATTTACTTGGGAAGAGATCGCGGCCCAACTCGGCGAGACTCCGCTTTTTTCGATTCACCCACTCATCCAGCTTGAACTCGAGCGTCTGTCTAGAGAAGGGGTGAATGAAGACCTTGAGCTTCGCTGGCTGTTGTGGTCTGAAGTGGCGGGCGTGAATTTGCCTTCTACACTCCCTGATCTCGAAGAGGCTATCCGCCCATTCCAACATCCGCTTGACCAGTTAATCGAACGCAATCCTGAGGTCAAAAGTTACCTTTCGGACCTCGGAGCCACTGGGGACGAACGATACTTCAACACTATCGACATCCTGCCCTATCTGCAACTAGATGCTCTCTATGCGTTTGCCCAGCAGTGTGTGACCCAGGAAGAAGGAGAAAAAACGCTGACTACTCTGTTGACCATGGCTGTTCGAAAAACAGGCATAGAGGTCACTGCCGAAAAAATTAGTCGAATTGCTTTCCTGTTGTTGAATACTCCTTTGAGTGAGATCAAAGGGCAAGCCCAAGGGCAACACATTGACCTGCGCTTTTTGTTCACCCAATACCCGCTTGCTCCTGAGGAGCAATCCGCCAAAGAGGATGATTCTGAAGAGAGTCTTTTTGGGACCGGGCGCTTGCCTAATTTTAAGTCGGAAAAGTATGCACAGCTGCTTCCTCAGCTGTTGGACTGGGCCGAAGGTTTTGTGATCCAACGCGCGGCGAGCCGGAATATTACCCTTTCAGGGGACAAAAACGAGTATCTTGCCAACTCCGTCGTCGATCAAATTCTGAACGGTATAAAGATTTACGAAGATATGTTTGAGCAGGTACTCAAACCCAAGGTCACTGGTCGGGATACACTCAAGTGGTCCATCGAAGATATCAGGATCATGGCAGTCATCATTGAGTTTGAAAACCGACGTTGGGGTGGAGGCGGTATGCAGGAAGCCAAAAAACTTCGCTTTATCGCTGATCTTAAAGAACTCTCTGGTACCAGGTAAAGCAAATTTCTCTGCCTTGGTGCTGCTATAATTCCCATCTGCAGCTCTCATAGTTCAATGGATAGAACAGAAGTTTCCGGAACTTCCGATGTGGGTTCGATTCCCCCTGAGAGCACATATTTGAGAGATAACAAAAGAGCGACCGTCTGGGCCGCTCTTTCTTTATTGACGTAGTATGATCGTTTCCGCCAAGCTTACTCTGACCGCTCTTTTTCGCTGTAAATTGCAGCGTCTAAAACGGTTTCGTAGTTAAACAGTTCATCTTTGCCAAAGATAATCTCGATTTCGCGTTCCGCATCACCCTCGGAACTGGAGGCATGGATCAGATTGTGCTGTTTACTCATGGCGAAGTCGCCCCGGATTGAACCACCCTCAGCTTCCCGACCGGAAGTGCTGCCTACCAGCTTGCGAATGGTCGGAATTGCTTCGATCCCCTCCCAAGCCATGGCCACTACCGGGTGGGTTTTCATGAACGCTTTGAGATCCTTGAAAAATGGTTTGTCTTTGTGTTCCACATACCAGCGGCTGAGTTGGTCATCGCTCAAGTACGTCATCTTCATGCCGACCAGTTTTAAGCCTTTGCGCTCAAAGCGGCTAATGATCTCACCGATCAGACCTCGTTGAAGTCCATCTGGTTTTACTAAAACGGCGCTGCGTTGCATTGCCATAATCTGCCTCCTTCACTCTTGCGAGAGAACTATTTTTTTGTTTTCTTACTCTTCGCTTGGGCGATTGCTCCTTCAAACTTGCTCTTGTCCTCAAATGGTCCGATGACTGCAAAACGAAGATGGTCCGGAAGTAAGATTTCTTGGGCAAGGTGGTTGATTTCATCCAGGCTCACTGCCATATATCTTTTGAGCAGTTGGTCCGGGGTTTCTACTTCGCCCTGTAATAACTGCTTCATTCCAAAATATTGAGCGACGCTTTCGCTGTCTTCGAGATCCAGGACAAACTTACCGGTGATGTAGTCTTTGGCGCGTTGCAGTTCTGATTCGGTAACCGGTTTTGATCCGTCACCCAATGCAAAAAACTCTTCCAAAGTCACTGTAACGGCTTCTTCGACGCGTTTAGGGTCTACACCGGCTGATCCACCAAAAAGACCGGCATCGTGGTAAAAATCGACATCAGAGTGGATGTAGTAGCACAGCCCTCGTTTCTCTCTCACTTCCGAAAAGAGTCGCGAGCTCATGTTGCCACCTAAAAGAACATTCAAAACTGATAAGGCTGGCCGACGTTTATCTGTCCGCCGGAGCGCCGGAAAACCCAACACAAAATGGGCCTGTTCAGTAGTTCGGTGTTCGACTAACAGTTGACGATCAGTTAACGGCTGTTCTCCATAGTGCTCTGCCGGGTTTGTGACCAGTCGTTGCTTTGAATCCCCTTTTTGGAAAAGTTGATCAACTTTTTCAAGAAGCTGAGGTTGTTGAATTGCCTGGGCATCACCAGAGAGAATGAGTACAATATTATGGCGTCCGTACCATGTGTGGAGGTGGTTTTGGAAGTCTGCCGTGGTAAATGCGGAGACAGTCTCTTTGGTACCGATAATGTCGTGTCCGAGCGTTTTTTCGTTATAAACGAGCTGCTCAAAACGAGTCGCGATGTGACTGGCCGGCATATCTGCATACATGTTGATCTCTTCAATGATGACGCCCTTCTCTCGATCAATGTCTTCCTGACGCAGCTTGGGTGTCAGAAGCATGTCTGAGACGACATTCAGTGCCAAGTCCAACCCTTTGCTGGTCGCTTTGACGTAGTAGCCGGTGTACTCCTTACTGGTGAAAGCGTTAAATTTGGCACCAATGGCATCAACGGCTGCCGCCAACGACTGCGCATCAGGGTATTGCTCCGTTCCTTTGAAAACCATGTGTTCCAAAAAATGTGAGATGCCCCACAGACGAGGCTCTTCGTATCGAGAACCAACGTTGACTAGGGCCAATACAGTCACTGACTCTACTGCTGGCATCGGCACGCGAATAATCGTTAATCCTGAGGGCAAAACGTCTTTAGTGTAGGAAATCATACGGCTGTATTGTAACTCAGCTCCGCCTTGTTACATACGATCAAGCGTCTGGATGCCCAAAATCTGCAACCCGTGCTGGATCGTATTGCCGACAGCTTGAGTAAGCTGGAGGCGAAGTTGGCGGAGGGGCTCGCTCTCTGCCTTTAGAATCGGAGCCTGGTGGTAGAAGCTGTTAAACTCCTGGGCGAGACTAAAGAGATACGTACAAATGTGATGAGGTGCATACTCTTGCGCGGCGCGTTGAATCACCTCGGGATACTGAGTTAACTTTCTGAGCAGCTGCCGTTCCGGATTTGCTGCAGCCGGGAATGACTGAGCAACTGCCTGTTCCACCCCCTGCTCTGCTTTACGGAAGATAGAAAGACAGCGGGCGTAGGCATACTGCATATATGGCCCGGAGTTGCCATCCATAGCCAATATTTCATCCCAATTAAAAATGATATCCAGATGAGCACTCCGTTTTAAGTCGTTCCATTTGAGCGCACCTATTCCAATCTCTTCGCTTCCGTCGGCGCGTTTGACTGCTTCATCCAGGACGTCCTCCAACCAGATCGTGTTCCCTTTCCGGGTGGACATCTTTCGATCTTGAAAACGGTAGAGACCGTGTTTGACGTGGACTCTCTGACCAGGCTTATACCAGCCCAGTTTGTACTCCACGGCAAAGAGCTGCTGAAAGTACTCAGACTGCTCTGCTCCGACTTCGTTAATCACGACCGGGTGCTTTCCGTACCGAGAGACATTTTCTTTTCTGAACTTGTCAGTAGCTAAGTCCCGGGTCGCGTACAGCGTTGCGCCGTCTTTTTTGATCACCATCAATGGTGGAAGGTGTTCTTCTTCTAGAAAAACCAGCTGTGCTCCTTCGCTTTCTTGGAGCAGCTTTTTCTCTTTCAGTTCCGCGATCACTGGTGCCATCTTATCTTCAAAGAATGACTCTCCATACCCGCGTCCGTCGTTTTCAGTGAAGTGGACTCCAAGTCGTTGATAAATGCGCTGGAACTCCTTAAGGGACCAATCAACACATTTTTGCCAAATGCGGCGTGCTTCCTGATCACCGTCTTCAAGTCTCTTAAACCAGCTTCTGGCCTCCTCCTCAATTTCCGGATGAGTTTCTGCTTGTTTGTGAAACTCCACATAGAGCTGAACCAGCTCTTTGACCGGCGCCGAAGAGCTATTCAAGATATCTTCATTACTGCGCTGCCCAGAAGGGTCCAAGGGAATATTCAAATAGGCATAGATCTGCTTCCCGAACTGTGTCCCCCAATCGCCGAGGTGGTTGTCGCGGAAGACCTGCCAGCCAGCTGCTTGGAGAAGGTTGGCCACTGCATCACCAATAATGGTCGAGCGAAGGTGTCCAACGGTAAAAGGCTTAGCAATATTAGGTGAAGAGTACTCTACGATTGCCGTGGACTCTTCTGGCGAGGTAACCTTGAGAGCACTCCAGTCCTGACCGACGACTTGTTGCAGATAACTAAGTAAAGCTGCGTCACTTAGTCTGAAGTTAATAAAACCGGGACCTGCTACAGAAACTTCCTTCACAATTGACTCGGAGATCTGCTGATGGAGTTCCGAGACGATTTCTTCCGCTAATTGCCGGGGGTTGCGAAAACGATCCTTCAGTTCAGTAGGTAGCTGCTTAAAGAGGACCATCGCACAGTTTGAGCTGTAATCGCCATGGTCAGAATCGGCTGGTTTCTCCAGCTCCGGATTGATGTTCTCTATCTGAGTAACTTTGCGGATGCTGGTGTGAAGGACTTTAGTGATTTGAGAAGTGACTGAGTTCATGCCGAGATATTGTACCCCGTTAAAACAGCGAAAAAAAGCCAAATATTTTTGAGTACATTTACTACCCTCTTAATTTTAATGACATACATTAAAATGCTGCTTTTAAGATAAAAATTTTATACTCAGAAAACACATTTTAGGCACAAAATTTTCGTCACTTTGACACCTAAAACGACCCCTAAAACCGCTGTTTTATGCATTTGAGATATCTTAGTTTTGGGTATTATTCTTATCTTAAAATTGCCTCTTGCAATCGCATTAAAAGAGTCGTAAAAATGTTATAAACTGCTCCTTAACAAACAAGACCCAAAAAGAGTGAAAGCCAATGCGGTTTCTCATTCTCAATGCTGTGTCTTCCATCGAAAACTTGTGCCGTTACTTATCCACTCAATGTCGCCGTCTCGATCTGTTCGAAAAATGTTAGTCTGAGGGATGGCCAACCTGTCCAGGACCTCTTGATGTGGATGTCCGTAACTATTATTTTTCCCGGCACTAATGACAACATATTCGGGTTGCGTCTCGGCTAAAAATGGCACTGTCGTGCTTGTTTTTGAGCCATGATGCCCAGCTTTTAGGATGTCTACTTTCCCTAACACTTGGCGTCTGGTGAGTGCCAACTCCCCAGGCTTCTCGATGTCAGCCATGAGTAGAATTCTAAAATGGCCTACTTGAAGAAAAGTAGCGATTGATTCGTCATTTATGGACTTGTGTTCAGCCTCCTGTTGGCGGTAAATGGCCGATAACTGTTCTTCGGTTTTCTGCTCAGTGAAGAGCTCAAGAGTCCCGGTCTCTACTTGAGGTGAAATGATTGTCATTTGAAACTTGCCATGAACAGCAAACTGCTGCCCAGCCCGCCCGAGATGTACTTTACTTCCTCGAGAGAGCAACTGAAGTACAGCCTGCCTGAACTCCGAAAAATCTCGAGTAGGCTTACCGATTCCGATCAAAAACAGATCGGAGACTCTGTAATGGCGAAAAACGGCTGGAAAACCACCGATATGATCCTTATCAGGGTGAGTTGCGATCACCATCTCGAGTGTTTTATCACCAGGCGGAAGATGCCTGGCAAGGCAATCAGTAATAGTTTGATCTGGTCCGCTATCGATTAGAATCTCGGTAAAACGGTAGATCACTAAGATTCCGTCGCCTTGTCCCACGTCACAAAAGATGAGGTGGAGCTGATTATCTGGCCACCGACTCAACAGTTGTGTCCCTACCAAGATCAGCAATAAGCATCCCCCGCCGATTATTAAGAGTGCCTTGTTTAACGACAAAGGTACCTTTCACCCTTCTTATTCAGTTTTCGTCTACTTAAAATGCAGACGAAATACACCAAAAGAAGGACAAAATAGATCAAAAGAAGACAAGTTGTTTGTGATTCTGATAACTGAAGCAAAAAACTTTGGTGGCTTCCTAAGAACCGTGTCGTGGAAATAAAGAAATTGGAAAGATAGTTTGTAAGGTGACCAAATAACACAGCGAAGAGCGAAAAATGAAAGAAACTGCAAAAAATGGTGAGAAGAGTTACTGCAATTAACAATGGGACTACCCAAACGATAGCTACATTACTGACAATTCCTAAAATTGACAATTGATGAAAATTGCCAATTACAATTGGCAGTGTAAAAAGCTGCACTGCTAATGTTGTACGCATAGCAGCCAAAACCCATCCTCGCAAATGGTTCGTGAATATAGCTATTCCAGATAGTACTCGAGAAAAACTATCACTCACTACTATCGAGTGATAGCATTCATGTTTTATGCCTGAGATTGAATCATCAAGATAATCTCTCGATTTATCGGGGAACAATTTGGTACTTGCTAAAAGGCCATAAGTGGCGGCCATAGAAAGCTGAAATGAAACATCTGTGAGGTAATCTGCAGAAATTAATAACATGACTCCACCAGTGATGCCCAAGAGCCAAGCCTGGGATATCTTCCTTTTCCAGAGGGAGTGACCAAGTAAGGCTAAGATAGCAGAGATTGCAGCTCTAAAAAGAGGCGCAGTACATCCTGCTATCGAGAGATATACGCTCACTGCAAGAATACTTGTCAGTAGTGTGAAAAGTGACCCGAACTTTCTACGAATAAAGGGCGAATTAATCAAGAGAACTAGCGAAACATTCGACCCTGATGCTGACAAGACATGGCTTAATCCTGCGATTCTAACCTGGTTTTTAAATGATTTTTCCAGGTTTTGCCCTCCTCCGAAGACTAGACCCATCACCAGATTGGAGGAGTCGCTTATCAGATAGGGTTCCAGTAATCTTTGAAAAAACCCTCTCCTTTCCTCCACAGAACATAAAAAAGCAGGTCGGAGAAAAAAGCCCCAATCACTCTTGTGTGAAAAAATAGGTTTTGTTTGTTTAATCAATACATTTTGACTCATTACCCCTTTGTCAGAAGAAGGGTGTTTATTGCTATTCCCAAGGCTGTTATCGGCTCTTCTATCTGGTACCTGCTGCCTACTATTGGCTGTGACTACTTGTAGTGGATAAGTCTTGAAAGATGTAGCCTGATTCGTGTTTACTTCATGCTTTTCAGCTCTAACTTCGACTTTTTCTCTAATTCCCGATTCGTTCATCACCAGACTACTTTGGTTATTTTTATATTCTTGCAATAAAAGATTTGTTATTAATATGTATGAAGCAATCATTTTAAACTCAAAGTTTTATAAGATTTTGAAGTTGCTGCCTCGTCTTCTCTCCAAAACCATTCGTTTGGAAGAATTCTTCAATTGAGGAGTATGGACGACCATCAATAATCTTTTGAGCCTTTTTTTCGCCAATCAGAGGCAACTCCATCAAGGCCTCAAGATCATCTGTGTTCACGGAAACTTTTCCTTGCCTATTCGAGTCTGGGAATTGAGAGCTTTGAGGAACAGAGAGAGTTACTGGCGAGGACAAAATAGACTGGATGGGAGAAGCTTGAGGAGTACTTAATTCGAGTTCTAGCGACTGAGCTTCCCTACTTCCCAAGAACACCAGAAACAGGGCTGTCGCAAAACCAAGGACGCCCAGAATCCCTATCCCTAAACAAAGCCTGGTGATATTTCTCTCTGGAAGGAAGGAGTCAAATGACTCAAAAAAAGAACCTGGCATAAAGTCGAGTCTATGCCAGGTTTCTTACAAGAAGCGTAACGTTTCACGCTACTTCACCACCAAGTTGACTACTCTTCCGGCAACGTAAATTTCTTTCACTATCTCCTTGCCTTCCAGCCACTTTGTAACTTGTGGACTTGATGTAGCTGCTGCAATTACCACCTCTTGGTTATTAATATCCTCCTGAGGAATCTCGACCTCTCCCCGCAGCTTTCCGTTAACCTGAATAACGACAACTACTTTTTCTTGAATTAATTGTTTCGGGTCATGCTTTGGCCATTCTTCGTAATGGACACTCTTCTTGAGGTTTTTAGCACTTGAATTAAGCGATTGATAGATTTCTTCGCTCAAAAAAGGTGCGAACGGAGCAAGGATTTTCAAAAAAGCATTCGCGTTTTCTGCATTTATGCCTACTTTCGCCTTTTTTATGCTCTCTTCCCATTGATTGATGAAGATCATTAAGGCTGCAATTGCTGTATTGAACTTCAGCTCAGGGATGTCCTCACTCACCTTTTTGATCGTGGCGTGTAATGCGGAAACAAGTCCCGGTGCTTCTTTTTCCGTCACACCGGTTTGGTAAAGCTGATAAATCCTTTGCAGAAAACGATAGACGCCAATGACGCTGCCGGTATCCCAAGGCTTATCACTCTCAAGCGGGCCCATGAACATTTCATACACCCGGAGGGTATCAGCTCCGTACTTTTCGATAATTTCATCAGGAGTGATCACATTGCCTTTACTCTTGCTCATCTTCTTTCCGTCCGGCCCCAGGATCATGCCTTGGTGACGCATCTTCATAAATGGCTCATCAAAAGTGAGATACCCCTCATCTCGGAGGAACTTAGTGAAAAATCTGGAGTACAACAGGTGCAGAACGATGTGTTCCGGCCCAATCAAGTACATGTCTACGGGCAAGAGTTTAGCCATCTTTTCTTTATCGGCAAAGGCACTCTCGTTCCGGGAGTCTGTATAACGCAGATAGTACCAACTCGAGTCAACGAAGGTATCCATCGTATCGCATTCAGGCGTCCACCCCTTACCATAGAGTCGTTCTGTTCGCTCAAAGAACTCTTTTGAGCTTTTGAGAGGCGACTCTCCTGTAGGCTTGAAGTCAACGTCAGTGGGTAACATCCAGGGCAAGTGCTCTTCTTTTACCGGATGAGCATTCCCTTGAGGGTCATAGACGATAGGGATCGGTGCACCCCAGTATCTTTGCCGGGAGATCAGCCAGTCCCGGAGCTTGTAACTGACTGTGCGTTTCCCCCATCCATTGTCTTCAAGAAAGTCCATCATTTTTTCGGTTGCTTCATGGATCTCCAAGCCGTTCAGGAACTCGGAGTTAATCATGTGACCCGCCTCTTCTTGAACTTGAGACTCGTCAGTGATCTCCCCTTCGTTTTTATCAGGACCGACCACCACACGGATCACCGGAATGTCGAAAGTCCTGGCAAACTGGAAGTCACGCAGGTCGTGACCCGGAACTCCCACCACAGCACCAGTTCCAAAGCCGGCAAGCACAAAGTCTGAGATCCAAACTGGCAACTTCTTTCCATTTAGTCTGTTAAGCACATAAAAGCCCGTAAAAACACCAGTTTTACGCTTCCCCTCAGCCTGTCTATCTAACTCAGTTTTCTCAGCCGTTTGTTGGACGTAGCGAGCTAGCTTGGGGAGATGCTTTTCTTGTTCTTCAGTTAAAGGAATCTTTTTATCGAGGATATCTCTGACAAACTGGTGCTCCGGAGCCAAAACGATAAAGGTCGCTCCAAAGTTTGTATCTGGCCGAGTCGTAAAACAGATAATGCTTTGGTCAGTCCCCTCAACTGGATACTCGATCTCTATTCCATTTTTCTTGCCAATCCAGTGGAGCTGCTGCTCTTTCGTTGGCTTGGGCCAGTCGACCTGATCTAATCCGGAAATGAGTTCCTCCGTATACTCAGTGATCTTGAAGTACCACTGTTCCAGCTCTTTCTGGATGACTTGGGTACCGCAGCGCTCACACTTGCCGTTAACTACTTGCTCATTTGCCAGCACTGTCTGGTCCTGAGGGCACCAGTTGACCATTCCCTTCCCACGGTAAGCTAGTCCTTTCTGGTACATCTTCAGGAAGAGCCACTGGGTCCACTTGTAGTAGCCAGGGTGATTTGTAGCAATCTCGTTTGCCCAGTCATAAGATATGCCGAGCCGCTTGATCTGTCGGCGGAAAGTGTCAATTGCATTCTTGGTAGTTACCACCGGAGGGACACCTGTTTTAACAGCATAGTTCTCGGCCGGCAAGCCAAAAGCATCCCATCCTACTGGAAAGAAGACATGCTTCCCATTCATCCGTTTGAATCGGGCTAAGATATCCAAAGCAGTCTTGGATTCTACGTGGCCAACATGTAATCCAGACCCAGAGGGATAGGCAAAGGCAAAGAGCAAGTAGTCTTTTTCCATACCTGCCGGGACAACGTCTGTCTGTTGGAAAAAGTTCTCCTCTTCCCAAAACTTTTGCCATTTTTCTTCTACTTGGATGTGATCATAAATTTTTTTCATTTGCCTCCAGAATACTAAAAAATCCCCGTTTGGGGATTTGGCACACAAACCTCATCCCCGTTTAGCATAGAGGAAGAAGAAGGCTGAGCTGTGCGACACATAGGTTCATTTGGAGCAAGTATATCACTAGTTTTCTGAAAAGTATTCCCGCAATAAAGAAGTTGGTCTGTCGCTATTTTCCAGATTTAAAAGATTTATTTTCGCTTTATATTTTGTTAAATATAAAGACATCATTATTATTGCAATATTTCCGAAATTTCAATGGTTTTTCACCGCATTTTTGCAGATCTATTAACGCATAATCTGGATAATTCATTATCGAAAAGAAGAAAAATTCTCTACAAAGATATCAAATTGAACAGATGAGGTGTCTCGAGCCTCTCCTCTGCGACGAGACAGGCCAATAAAACTTTCAAGTTGTCATTTTTCCCGAAAATTTTTCATGGAAATAGTCAAGGTTGCTGTCTTGAGGGCAGCTAAAAGGTTGTCGTTCGATACCCTACATTACTGTTAGGGGTGCCAAAACAGCCTAAATCGGTCATCTAGAACTCCTCTGGATCCTCTATTAGCTACTTGGTATGTGCAGGCAAGGATTCTCGCTCTTCTCCCCCTCTTCCGAATGTTTTACGTAATTTGTCTAAAATTATATTGATAGATAAACAAAAAATTCAAATTTTATTTGCTAGCAAATATCAATGATCTCTGCTAGTTTTACTCGAGTTGAGAGTAGCCATACATAATACGACTATCCGAATAAGCGAGAAATCCCATGAAAAGGCTATTTTGAGCCTTTTTTAGAAGAAGAACGACAATAAAATCCGAAAAGACACATCTTGAAATCTCTTTGTCACAAAACTCCTTTCCTGGCGTTTCACGGAGAAGGTGTGCCGAATCACAATATACGCGGTTTTTATTTCTGTGATGAAATACATCTTTAGATATCTATATTTTTCGGGCTTAAAAGAGTCGGTGGAAAGCTAGTTAACAGAAAATTTAAACCCTTTTCTCACCTTTTTCCACAAAGTGAAGAAAAATAGACAAAATATCCACAACTTCCTATTTTCCCAATGCCTTCTCTGAACCCACTTTTAGAGTCATCGTTGAGCATTTTCCCAGATCTAATGAGCTTCGCAGATATTATTTCTGCAAATTTTTTCAGGAATTAATTAAATTCTAAAGACATCAAAAATGGTCAGCCTTTTTCAACAATCCGAAAATGATACATAGAAAAAAACTAACTGTGAAGAAAAGAACTCCAGGACACCCCTCCAATTCAAAAAGGATAGAACGTGAGGACGCGGATCATTTTTTGTTTAAAATTGGGAGCGGCGAAGAAAACCATTCTACAGCTTCCTAGTCCCCCTCTTACCTCAGACTAGAAGAAAGTCCGTCCACTAAAAAACTTAGCTTTTTGTCAATCATCTACATTTCCACAACCACCCTTTTTCTTCCAATCACTGACAAAATCTCCCATTGTCAAAACAAACCTACCAAGCCGCTTGTCGCTGTGAACGGTCCAAAAACAAGTGATGACAAACTCTAGGAAAGAATAGCGCGAAGTGTGCGCTGGAGAGTATCTAAGTGCTGACGTGTCAAAGAGCTAAAGGGCAGAATCTCACTGTGGTGATGTCTAAACTCATTCTCGATCACTGAAACAAGCTCGGGACTATAGAGTTCTGATTTAGATAAGCTCAGGACAGTGGGGCGTTCCGGCAGCGATTCATCAAACTCTTTGAGCTCGGAGCGTAAAACCTGGTACTGATCCCAAACCATCCGAGCTTTCTCTTGATCCGAGAGCGACTCGTCATAAATTACAGGTTCATCAAGCGACAAGACGAAAAGGAGGGCTTGGCTCGCTTGAACGTGGCGGAGAAACTCATACCCCAATCCTTTGCCTTGACTAGCACCCTCGATAATCCCAGGGATATCAGCCAGAACAATGTCCCGACCACCTGCTTCCTCGCTAAACATCACGCCCAAATTAGGTTCTAACGTTGTAAACGGATAGTTAGCTATCTTTGGATTGGCTCGAGTGATAACGGATAATAAGGTACTTTTGCCAGCATTGGGATAACCTACCAGGCCGACATCAGCAATCAACCGCAACTCCAAGATGACTTCTTTGCGTTCACCCGGAGTCCCATACTCGGCGGTGATGGGAGTAGTGTTGGTGGAACCCTTGAACCAGGTATTGCCTCGTCCGCCCTCGCCACCTTTGGCAATCAAGACTTCTTGACCATCCTCCAGGAGCTCAACAAGTAGTAGTTTGGGAATATCTTTGAGACGTCGATTTTTGAGTGACTCCGAACGAAAAACCTGGGGTTCAGCAGTCGCACCAGCACCGGAGTTATCCAGGCGAGTGATGGTCTCTTCACTTTCTCGTTCCAGATTGATTGGTTGGAGCTCATCAGGAGGCAAAGGATCCGGTCGCCCTCCTTTGACAGACAGCGTCAGGAGTTGATGTTTAATCGTCGGCTCTTCTTGACCCTCATGAGGGCGAAATGTCCGACGAATTTTACTCATTCTATTCTCTGCTACTAGCCACACTCGAGTCCCGACTGGCACCTCGATGTAGAGATCTTCACCGTCCGCGCCAATTTGGTTCCGGGCGCCGCCAGCCTGACCGGACTGGGACGCAAACTCCTTTACTCCGGCAAAATGTTGAAGCGAGTTTAAGCCCTTGTTGGCACGCAAAAAGATACTTCCGCCCCGGCCACCATTGCCGCCGTCCGGTCCACCTTTGGGAATGTACTTTTCTCGGCGGAACGAAACGCGGCCGTTGCCACCATTGCCAGCTAGAAATCGAAGTTGAACGAGGTCAAACATCTGAAAAGAGTCCTTGTTTCTCTTGAGAGAATTGTATCATCATCCGAGTCTATAAATCCGGCAAAAAGCCTGGTATAATTGCTCGCTTGACCAATTCCCGTTGATCGAAGCCTCCTATGACTGAAAATACCGTAAACATCAGCGATATCCGTAACGTGGCAATTATTGCCCACGTCGACCATGGCAAAACGACTATGGTGGACTGGATGTTAAAACAGACTCACACCTTCCGGGAAAACCAGGCAGAGATGAGTCAGACTACGATCTTGGACTCCAATGATCTGGAGCGGGAAAAAGGGATCACTATCCTGGCTAAAAACACCTCAGTTGACTACTTTTCTCGGAAGAGTGGCCAAAATTACAAAATCAATATTATTGATACCCCTGGCCACGCCGACTTTGCCGGTGAAGTGGAGCGGGTACTAGGAATGGCCGACGGTGCGGTTCTGTTGGTGGATGCTGCTGAAGGCCCACTCCCCCAGACTAAATTCGTCTTGAAGAAAGCGATCTCACTTGGCTTACGGGTGATGGTCTTGATCAACAAAATCGACAAACCACACGCCGATATTGCAGGCACGATCAACCAGATCGAGGATCTCTTCCTCAACAACACCGACGATCCAAGTTATCTGGACTTCCCGATCATCTACTCAATTGGCCTTCAGGGTAAAGCTTGGGATCACTTGCCTACTCCTGAGGAAATTGCCCAACCAACTGATTTAACGATCTTATTTGAAAAGATTCTCGAGTTTTTCCCGTCTGCACGGGGAAATGATGAAGCTCCTTTCCAGATGCTTATATCTACTCTCGAAGCAGACTCTTACTTGGGGAAACTCTGCAATGGCCGAGTCAAACGTGGTCAGCTTCACCTAGGGGATCGAGTCACAGTGATTGATCAGAATAACGCCAACTATGGCAGCTATCGCGTAGAAAAACTCTTTACTTCTCACGGCTTAAATCGCGTTCCTGTCGAGAAAGTCTGGAGTGGTGACATTGTCTCTATCGCCGGCATTAAAGAGTTGACAATCGGTCAAACTGTCTGTGATCCCGACCACCTTGAGCCGCTTGCTTCCCCGGAAATTACTGAACCTACTTTGAAGATTACGATTGGCCCTAACACTTCCCCGTTTGCCGGCCGTGAGGGCAAGTTCTTAACTTCTCGCCAAATCCATGAGCGCTTAATGAAGGAAAAGGAAACTAACCTCGGTCTCCGGATCAGCCAACAAGTTGACTCTTTTGGTTTTGAAGTCGCTGGCCGCGGTGAGTTGCACCTGGCGGTACTCATCGAAACCATGCGTCGTGAAGGATACGAAATTGAAGTTAGTAAACCCCAAGTCATTTATAAACAGATTGATGGCCAGCAACATGAACCGTATGCTGAAGTGACCGTTGATATTCCGAATGAGTTTGTCGGGACAGTTAACGCAGAGTTCTCTCGGCGTCGGGCTGTTTTGACTGACCATCGTGATAATGGCAAAGGTGAGACGCGTCTTGTCTTTGAAATTAGCGAAGCCAACTTACTTGGTACCCGGACTGTTTTGATGACAGACACCCGAGGCACAATTCAGATGAACTCTATCTCCCTCGGCTACCGTCCGATGGGGGGAACGTATCAGCAGCTGCGTAATGGTGTTTTGATCTCTGCAGATACTGGCAAAAGCGCCACCTACGGTCTGGACAACGCCCAACAGCGCGGGACGCTCTTCGTAGGTGTTGGTGAAGATGTGTATGAAGGGATGGTTGTCGGCCTCAACTCGCGGGACCAGGACATGGAAGTCAGTGTGACCAAAGTCAAGAAAAGTACCAACGTCCGCTCCGCCACTAAAGATATGGGTGTCCAACTCACTCCACCAGTACGTTACTCACTGGAACAGTGCCTTGATTTTCTGGAAGATGACGAGCTGCTGGAAGTCGTCCCCTCAACGCTTCGCTTGCGCAAGAAATGGCTGAAGAAGCCGGAGCGCGAGAAAATGAAGAAGAGAGCCATTTAATTTTTTGAAATTCTGATCCGCCCGTAGCTTGCCTCAAACTCAGTGGCTACTCAAGATTTCAAAAAATTAAATAGTCTCCTACCTCAAGTAGTTCCCCGGATTTTCCAAAACTCCGCCGCGGCGTACCTCAAAGTGCAAATGGGTACCTGTCGAGCGGCCGGTACTTCCCATCTGACCGATCACATTCCCGCGCGCTACGTGTTGTCCTACCTTAACCTGAAGGAGACTCATGTGGCCATACAGCGTAATGAAGCCGTTTCCATGGTCAATCATAATTCGGTTTCCGTAGCCTGAAGAGTCCCAACCGGAAGCAATTACTGTCCCACTATCGGCAGCCAAGATCGGACCGCCACCATTATTGGCGATATCAAAAGCCTTGTGGTAGAAGCTGTAACCTTGGGTAATACGGCCAGATGCTGGCCAAATGAATGTTCCGACTGCACTAACTGCACCGGCGTCTGGCGTTAAGACCGGCGCGAAAGCAGTTCGCGGTACAGTTGCTCGATCCTCAGGCTTGATACCATCAGGAATCAAAAGTGTCTGGCCAATCGCCAACTCAAACGTCTCAGAGTTTTTAAACTCGTTAAACGGATAGTTAACAATCTTCTGGGCGTCCGCTGCATCACTTCCCAAACCATACTTCTTGGCTAGGGTATAGATCGTTTCACCACGGGCGACTTTGACACGAATACCGTCCACCGGCAGAATCCGCAGCTCTTGACCTGGCTTGAGCTTCGCATTTTTGTCTAAACCGTTTTCCCAGGTAATCGTTTCTACCCGTTCCAAGTTGTAAAGCTTGGCAATCGACGAGAGTGTCTCTCCTTCTTGAACACGGTGAATATGAATCTCGCCACCACGGAAAGCCCGGACTTCTTCTGACTGAATGGTCGATAAGTCCTCACCATAGGCTTGGACAGTGTTCAGGACGCCAGAAGAGGTTCCCTGCTGCTGCTCATCCTGGCTGCGGCGAGTCTGATCCAGAATTAACGGCCCAAAGGTGATCACCATAAAAATAAGGGTAATGGTACCGAAGTGCAGGAAAGGCCGGCTGTACTTGCCACGCTGCTTATACAGAGGGGCAACCAGCACGTCCTTGCCTGATTCAAACTTGGAGAACCAGTAGTAGCCACGACGCCGGATATACTTGTACCAAAAGCCAAAGTACTCCCGTACTTCAGTAAAAAAGCGACTGAAGGGTGACGGTTGGCTGGGGCGATGGGCATTTTCCCAAGTGGGTAAGCCTAGACGAAAACTCGGCATATTCCGGAACATTTAAGTATATCAAATCAATGTAAGAGGCACCTCACGGATAGACCTAAAAAACAGCCGATACTCGAGGATATAAGACTACCCTTCTTTCAAGGAAGCCAGGAACTCTTTGTTCGAGGAGGTTCGACGCATGCGATCGATAATCGTTTGGGTGCGTTGCTCTTTGTCGACCAGATCAAGCATGCGCTGTAGGGTCAGAACTGATTGGTAGGTCATTGGATCAATTAAGAGGTCATCTCGGCGAGTACCGGACCGCTGGACGTCAATGGCCGGGTAGATGCGACGCTCCGCCAGGCGGCGATCCAGGTGAACTTCCTGGTTGCCCGTTCCCTTGAACTCCTCATAAATGAGGTCATCCATACGGGAGCCAGTATCGACCAGACAGGTACCAATAATCGTCAAGGAGCCACCTACTTCAAAGTTTCTAGCCGCACCGAAGAACTTCTTAGGTGGGAACAAGGCGGCCGGGTCAAATCCACCAGACAGGGTTCTTCCCGAGGTAGGAATAGACAAGTTATAGGCACGTGCTAACCGGGTAATCGAGTCCAGGAGAATGACGACGTCTCTTCCCTGCTCGACCAGTCGTTTCGCTCTCTCGAGAGCAATTTCGGCCACTCGGCACTGATCTTCAGCGCTCTCGTCAAAATTACTAGCCGCGACCTCGCCTTTGCCCTTGGTAATGCGCTCGATATGGCGACGGAAGTCAGTGACTTCTTCTGGACGCTCCCCAACCAAGACGGCCATCAAGTGGATATCTGGGTAGTTAGCGGCGATTCCAGTAGCTAACTGCATCAAAAGGGTCGTTTTTCCGGCTTTTGGCGGCGAAACGATCAAACTACGCTGTCCCTTTCCAATAGGCGCAATCATGTCAATAATGCGGGTAGAAAGGGGTTCGTCACCGGTCTCAAGCTTAATCTGTTCGTTGGGGTAAACAGGGGTCAAGGTCTGGAAACGGACTCTGTCAATCATCTTCTCTGGGGATTGGCCATTCACGGTATCCACCTTCAGAAGCCCCCAATACCGTTCGTTCTCCTTAGGAGCCCGAGCCGGACCGGAAACGACGTCACCGGGGCGAAGCTTCAGGCGTCGAATCTGAGACGTCGAGATGTAGGCATCTCCCTCAGACGGCGAAAAGTTGACTCGGAGCACGCCGTGCCCATCGAGTGAGGTATCCAAAAAACCAGTTACGATAGCGGAGCTTTCTTGCTCCTTGCCACCGGCTTGGCCGTTGGAAAGATCACCAGAAAAGTCTTTATCGTCCTGGCTATTTTTATTTAATGAAGAACTGGAAGAGCCTCGGGAGTAGTTTCCTCGAGAGCGACCCACAAAAGCAGTCCGTCTTGGCCGGACAGGCTCGACTGGAATGTCTTTGATTGCTTTCTCTTCAACTTTATCTTTTTCAAGGGTTTGACCGACAGGGTCGGCAGCATTGAGCTGTGTAAACATAAAAGGGTAACTATTGATTAATTAATATCTGCAAATGTAGAAAGTTTGCTAATCACTAAAAGTAAGGGGAGAAACTGTTACGGGGGCTATTATCTCGAGAACTTCACTAAATGTCAAATCTGGTTTTCTCTTGAGAAAATTACTGGATTACCTGGGCGCTCTCCGTTGCGGGTGACTGTTCGGCAGCGGCCGTTGCGTAGTTGACATACTTACTGGGGTCAATCAGCCGCGCATACCGGAAGTGACGGATGTCCGATGTTAAGAACTTACAGGTATACAGGATAAGATCAGCATCATAATCAGTAATCTCGGTTCCCTCTTCGCCAGCATAGATCTCATAGAGATACTTGCGTTTATCCGAGATAACTTCGACCAGGTCTCCAGGTTCCAGGTCTGGGAGTAAATAAAATGAGTGATACTTCCAGTACTCCCCTTTCCACCACCAGTTATAGCCATATCGGTGGGCAGCCAGGATCATCGGCTCTGTTTGGTCTCCTGGATTACCGAACTCTGGGACACGCCAGACTCCCTTGATCAGTGACTCTTCGGGGACCTTACTCTCGAGAATTTCGGTATTTACGCCAATTCTAGGAATAATCAGCCAGTTGCCCTCAGGAAGATTCTCGTCCCGAGGTGGCTTCTGGACCTCTACTTCCGGGGTAGGAGCAGTGAACTCGCCACCCAAGGGAGTACCGGTTTCTTGGGTTTGAACTGGCACAACTTCGTGGGTGAAAAAGCGGAAGTACAAGATAGGACCAAAGAGAACAGCCAGGAGGATGAAGCTGAGTGCCATACAGGCAAGGAAGACGGACTGGCGTACCTTACTGCCCTTCTGGACCACTTTAACCTGAGGTGGGGCTACTGCAGGCTTAAAACTGACAGGAGTTTCCTCTTTCCTGATGACTTCCGGGAAGGAGAAAGCCTTTTTAGAAGCCTGCTGGGCAGGTGTGGGAGCTGGAACGTACTTACGGGCTAAGGCACTCGCCTTGGTCAGGAGGAGCTGCTTGTCTTCCTGAGCCCGGGCTAGCCAAGTGGCTCGAGGTACTTTTTGCCCCAATAAACGAGCCCGAACAAACCGGAGTCTGCCGTCTAAAATGGCGCGAGACTTCTCTAAATGCAGGCTAATCATACACAGTTATTATACTATAATTTTTGTTATAGGACAAGTGTGGAGAGTAAAAAAGGGGCTGATTGGAAGTTCGGATGCCTGCCCATTCGCCCGAACCTCCAACCAACCCCCAGCCAACGATCTTTTTCGCAACACTTTAATGCGGAAAGATCTATTTTACATTTTAACGGATACTGCTACTATTTTCAAAGTACAGATTCGCCCTTATCAATTTAAGGGTTGGATATTCTCGAAAAAGCATTGTTATTTGGGTTCGTCCGCGGTAATAATGCTTTTTTGTTTTCTCCCCGTTTTTTTCTTTTTCTTCGTTATCCTCTTCCGGAACCGGAAGGTAGTACAGATATTCTCGAAAAAGCAATTTTAGTATAAGTGCCACGTCACTCAAAGTCAACCTATAACTTTTTGATCGTCATCTTAGTATATATCCCATAGAATTATTTTTATTCAAATTAATCAGGTAGAAAGAAAGTTATCTCCATTTAAAAACGCCCAACAATCTTTGTGGAAAAGACGTGGGAACCAGCTGTTTTAGGAAAAAGTTCAACTAGGAAAGCTTCAACTGTTTTAAGAGTGCTGCCACACTTGGGGCACTTTGCTTCGTAAAGATTGATGTATACCCGAGCCGTTTACACTCCTTGATCCGGCGATCAGCATAGCCAACTTGTCGAATTTCACCGAGAAGCCCAACTTCCCCGATGAAGACGCTCTTTTCAGGAAGTGAGATATTTTTGTAGGAACTGGCAATAGCCACACAAAGTGCTAAATCTATTGCCGGTTCTTGAACCGTAAACCCACCGGCAATATTGACGAAAATATCCGTAGAACCTAGTGGCAACCTGGCATGTTTCTGTAATACTGCAGCGAGCACCTGTAAACGGGAAAGCTGAACCCCCCTCCCCACTCTCCTGGGCATGGCAAGCTGCGAATCGACTACCAACGCTTGAACCTCGACCAGAAGAGGGCGAGTTCCTTCCATGACACAAGCAATAGCCGAGCCAACTGCCTGACGATCATGCTCACCCAAAAAAATCTGACTGGGATTGATCACTTCTGATAGCCCTACGTCATTTACTTGGAAAATTCCGACCTCATCAGTTGCCCCAAATCGGTTTTTTATGGCGCGAAGCAATCGTAGTTGGCCAGTTCTTTCTCCACTGAGCTCCAAAACTGCATCGACAATATGCTCTAACACTTTAGGGCCCGCAATCTCACCTTCCTTAGTAACGTGTCCTACTAGGAAAATAGGAATATGGAATCTTTTCGCAATTTGCGTTAATCGATCAGTGCCTTCCCGGAGCTGTCCGACTGAGCCCGCAGCGCCCGACAAATCATCAGTTGTCAGGGATTGAATACTATCTACGATAACAATTGAGGGTTTTTGTTGTTCAATGTAGGTGATCAGCTGGTCTACGTCAGTTGTGGTGAGAAATTTTAGCCTGGAGGATAGAATTTTTTGTTTTTCTTCTGTCTTTTTGTTGTTTTTATTTTTATCCCCAATACCCAAAATTCGATTGATCCTTAGAGTAATTTGAGATGGGCTTTCTTCACCGGCTACGTACAGAATTTGAGGACTCTGCTCTGCCATCTCTATCACCATTTGAGTAAGAAGTGTCGATTTACCAATTCCCGGCTCGCCACCGATCAAAATGACAGCACCCGGCACAATTCCGCCGGTCTGTTTGCCCCGACTGGTTGTTATTCCCAGGACCCGATCAAACTCCCCGATCCCGGTTGAGAGCCGATCCTGTGGCAGAGCTTTCTGGTCAACGTTCCCAAATGGGACAACTGCTTGAGGGTCAAGGGACTTCTGCTGCCCTCCCAGGGCATTTCTACCGGCCTTCCCACTTGGCTTTTCGACCACGGTTTCGACCATCGTGTTCCAGTTACCACAGTTAGGACACTGCCCCATCCATTTGGGAGAGGTCTCACCACACTGTTGGCAGACGTAAACACTTGAAGATTTTGCCATACGATTTTCTTTCGAGCTGCTCGCAGTGTAACACTCTCCCCAAAGATTGTCTTCCAATTTCGACCATCAAAGAGAAAGACGTCAAAAAATAAAAATGTATTCAAAAGGCTAAAAAAATGCTTTTAATTAATCTAAATTTATCTACAGAAAATAATAAATTTGAGGATTGATTGAGAAGTCTGCCCACCTCAACTTACAGAATTATCTTCGACTAAAGAAAAAGGGCCCTGCCAAACTGACAGAGCCCTTTCGTGTGTTGCTGTGGACCTTACGGCTCGGATGGTATCGGCTTACTTCTTCGCGGTCTTCTGTGATTTGAGCCAGCGTTCCGTCTGGAGTTTGTAGGTGACAAACTCCTCTGTCTCGGCGAGGCGCGCGGCCTTGCCGATGACGACGACGCAGAGGACTTCACAGATGACCAGCAGAACGACGAAAACCGTCCAGAACACGGAGATTGACAGGAACGGGGACAGAAGCGCCGTGATGCCTAACGCGATAAGTGGTGCAATCAGCACCACACCCGTTAGATAATGCAAGAACGGCTCTGCTTCGTCATAGTCGCCTGTCGGGATACCCCATGCAACCCGTCCGATAAGACCCTTGAACTTACGTTCACTTTCCAACGTTACACCTCTTTCAGCAACTGAATTGTTAAAACGAGACCAGATTACTCAGCGTTATGCCTCGATGTAGTCTCGCTATGTCTACTATAGCATTCTCAGGCTTATATGTAAATACTATGGGACTTTATTCCCTTGAAGCAACTAGCAAAAAGCCCCAGATGCGCATCTGGGGCTTCACTTCAAGACACTAAACCTTAGTTCACTGTGTACGTCTCTTGGGACGGGAAAGTCACATTAAACATTGGTAGAGCATTTCCCAGCTCATCCTTTGCCAAGCGCTTAACAGTTTCACCTAGACCATTATTCCCCAAGCGTCTGATCTCAGCCAAATAAGCCTCTTGGTTCTCCGCAGTCAGGCCTAAAAGCCCTTCACCTGTAATTTGGGCGGAAATATTCCGTCGCAAATAGTCGGTTGCTTGCGGATGATTGACAAAGAAAGAGGTCCCGTTTGCTAAAGGAGCGATAGTCGGCACTAAGCTCTCGTCAGTCAGCTCTTCTTCTGGATTGCCAAATGTAACGTTCACTACAGCACCTTCTAAGTGATCTCCCGGAAGCATCTGCAGCTCAAGGTTCTGGTTACCAGACCAAAGTTCAACAAAGTAGGCTCGAACCATGGCCTGAACTACACCGTCTCGAACGCCGTAGTTTTCAGCAGCCTTAATCATCAGTTTGAGATGTCCACACCCCATATTATCAGGCGTGGAGAGCTGTTCTAACAAGGCTGCCTGCATTTCCGGATTTTCTGGCAAACCTTTTTGGATAGCCTCTGCTAGGTCAATACCGTGAAAGCGTTCGTCATGCTCAAGAGCATGCTGAATGTGGTGCACCGCATGATCATCCGAGTGCATGTAGAACTTACCGAACTTCTCCACGTATTGCTTAAAGAAGTCCGCAATTTCCACTTCCGAGAGAGCGTTCCCAGAAACGTTCTCCGCCGCTTGAATCATCAGCACAAACTCACCTGCGTTACCACCCGGAGTGGAAATTACACCTTTCCCCTCTCTACCATCCACGCAAGATTCTGCCACCTCTTCAAGCAAGCTAGCTGCAGGTACCCACTGAACATTCTCTGGATTACCAATATGCTCTTCAATCATCTCTCTCGTAAGGATGATTCTTTCCTGAGGCTCACCATGCTCGTGTTCGTGATCTTGATGCATCTCTTCTCCTTCGTGGAGGTTAGGCTTCCCGTCCATCATGTAGTCCTTTGGACTATATTCGTGCTCTCCATGTTCACTCATTTTTTCCTTTCACTTCTTGATCTTTTCAAGGTATTTTAAGTTGCCTCCCTGTTTGACTCAAGTGGGTCAGTATGAGAGCGATAGCAACTTGGAGGCATAACGACTATGTGTGCCCTCTCCCACACTGACTAAGAGTCCTTTACTAACAAGCCTTTTCAGAATAACGTTAACATTTTGTCTAGATACTCCGATTAAGTTGGCAAGCTCAGCCGCGCTGGCCTGTTGGCGGCTGTTCATCATTTCCAGCAGCTCCGTCTCACGATCGGTTAACTCAATAATCTGATGGTGTGTGAGGTCCACACTTCCTCCGCTAAGCATCAATAGATCCTGGAAAGCACTGTAGACACTCTCGAGCAGACCCTTAGAATAAAACTCAATCCACTCGGTAATCTCCAGTGTTTCAACGGCTTTGCCAAGCAGATCAAAGTAACGTTCTCGATTGGTATAGAAGTAATACTCGGGAGCGATTAAGGGGAAGTTCCTCTCGCCACACATCTTCATGATCAACCGCGTCAAGGCTCTACTAAGCCGACCGTTTCCGTCGGCATAAGGATGGATCTCAGCAATCACGTAGTGCGCTATTGCGGCGAGCAAAATCGGGTTGACTGCCTCTCTCGCTTGGAAAAACCAGGATAAAAAGGCGTTCATCTGTCGCTCAATGTCTTTAACTGGAGTCTTCACCTTCAGCGTGATCATCTGTTTAATGCCGTGCTCCCAGATGACTTTATCAACATAGCCATCGGTACTGCGGAAGTGACGACTGCCCACTTGGCGTTGTTCTCCGATCAGCGCAGCGTGGAGCTCCTCCACGTGGTCGATGGTCAGATCAACGGGCACGTCTGGATCTGCTGCCAGCTGCTTCATCAAGGCTTTGTAGTGACGATACTCTGCCAGAGACTCTTCATCAAAAACCTCTTTGCTACGACTAAAGCTCTGCTCAGCCACCGGTGTGTTGATCAAATTGCGGCCAATTCCCACCGCTGCAAATGCCTGTTTTTTCATTGACAGGTCAAGCAGTTTCTTCCGCCAGACGTTATCTTCCGGCAGAAAAGAAAAACGCTCCATCAGCCTGGTAAAAGTGGAAACCTGATTGAGCGTGGTGTTGGTAATGCTGTAGGGAATCATAGAAATATACGCAGCTGTATCCCTGTTGTGCTTCAGGTATTAGACCATTTTAGCAGGTTTAGGTTATTGGAGAGTGTACTTTTAGAACCTTAACGAACAATCTGTCCCTCCGGGTTGTTACAAGCAACGTTGGAGTTCAAAAGTACATTCTACAAAAGGGGTTGCTGGTAGTTCTTGAGAATATCCTCAATGACCGCTTTGTTCTTGGCCACGAGCTTTTCATCCAGCACGCCGTTTTCCTCAAACGTAAACTGGAGCGGCTTCTTGACCAGAGAGCGGTAGAACTTGACCTGGGTTAGGATCGCTTCTTCGGCAACATCACGAGGAACAGCTGAGACCCATTCCGCTGAGATAACAAAACAACCGAGGTGGTACTTCTGCTCTCCCCCGGCTAAGGTAAACGAAATCTTGGTAGCGATATGGATACCTTGCGGCCGTACCATGTGCCCTTTAATGTCATGCTTGAGCTGACGTGGATCCGTAAACGGAAGCATGCCGGCGTACAGCAGGCCTTCACGATCTGCTAACGCCTCAACGTGTTGCTCCATCATTGCATTGACTTGATCCCAATCATTGAGGTCCAGTGACTGCTTAATCCAGTCATTCTCCTCACTGGAGGCGATCCGGATCTCTTTGCCGAGCTCTTTCTTGAGCGCTTTGACAATCTGGGAAAAATGGGGCACTCGGAAACCAGCCCCGACCACACCTAATCTGGTGCCTTGGTTAATCTGGACACCCTCGTCTCCACAAGTAATAACGTATGCCATGTTACCTTTTCGCTAACACTCTTGTTATTGTTTACTCGTCTTGACCATCGCCTTGATCGCCGACCATGTTTTGGACAGCACTCAAGTACATCTGCATGTCTTGCTTTACCTTCTGCCAGTCACCTTTTGCCTCTTCAATGGCGTTGAAGAGCAAGTCCATGTCGATCAAGATTTGATCGTCTAAGACGATCATGCGTTGTTTTGCCATGAGACTCCTTTATTTGTACCCCATAGGCACTTCGGTTAAGACTGCACTCAGGCTCATTCGACGCTGGGCTGGCTCAACACTCTCCACTACCACAGTGACTTGATCACCGGGCTGGAACTGTTGGTCAGGACTCAGCTTGCTGGTATGAATCAAACCATCCACACCTGGCTCCACCTTCACAAAGACGCCAAACTGGACAATCCGGGAAACGGTCCCGGTAACAGTTGTGCCGACTGGATAACGATTCTCGATATCGATCCAAGGATCTGCAGCCAGCTGTTTGAGAGATAGGTTCAGTTTTCCGGCAGCCTCTTCCACACCCAGTACTTTGACCTTGATGTGTTGGCCGACTTTGTAGAGCTCGTGAGGATCGTTAACTTTTTCCCAGCTCATTTCGGAGATGTGAACCAAGCCCTCAATGTGGCCGACTTCTTCTTTTTCGCCGGACAACGGCACAGAGACAGTCACGAATAAACCAAACGGCATGACGCCCGAGACAACGCCCTCGTAGGTCTCGCCGACCTTGACGCTGGTGAGTGCTTGAGCACGTTGAGCCATCTCAGCTGCTTCGGAGACATGCTTCTCAGAAAAGATCAAACGGTTCTTCTCTTTGTCGACTTCAATAACTTTGACTTGGAGTTTGCGATTCTTCATCTTCTGGAGATTGCCGACGTACTCTTTACCAAACTGGCTGGTGGGAATGAAACCGCGGATGCCGTCGATAACGACGATCAATCCACCTTTGTTCACTTCCAGACCCTTCACTTCGACGATCTCGCCGTCTTCCATGGCCTTGGTGAACTCGTCCCACTTGGTGTCCATGGCAGCTTTCTTCAGAGAGAGCAGAATCTGTCCGCGTTCGTTTTCAGATGAAAGAACGTAAGCCTCGACCTGGTCGCCCACATTGAGCTGGTCGATGTAGTCACGGGCTGCGTCGAACTCTTTATCAACGACCAGACCCTCGGTTTTGCCACCGATGTCGATCATTAACATTTTGCGAGTTTTTTCGGTGATCTTGCCACTGACTGTCTCGCCTTTTTTGGGCGTACGAATCACAAAATCAGGATTACCGAGTAGCTCGGCCATGGTTTTGGGAGCAGTAGTTGATGTTGCTTTAGGAGCTGATTGAGGCTCTTGTACTTCTTCTGTTGGAGTGGTCTCTACTTGAGAGTTTACTTCTGTTTCAGGTTGGACGGCTTTCTTCTTAGCCATAGTGCGGAATATCCCCTTTCTTGTGAGATTTGGGAAGTATACCACAACTTGAGGGAAAACTGGAAACCAAACGGATCAGTCCGCCTGGAGAGTTTGCCTATTGTGAGGGTGGCGTGGACGGAGGCCCTGCCTGGGAATCTGAAGCAGAGCTGCCGACAATAATCAGGATGTCCGCTTCTGAGGTAGCCTCCCCAGCCGGAAGCTCGGCAGCTACCCGGGCGTCTACACCCAAGGACTCCGCAAACGTCGTCAGTTGGTCAGGCTGGATAGCGGGGTTGATCGGAATAACCAGCGTTTGGGTGTAGTTGCTGTTTGCGGCATCAGTGAGCGCCGAAACGAGCTGTTGTTGCTGTTCCAGCTTGTCTTTGAGAGTAGCTGCAGCGCCAGGCGTCCCGGAGCCATTCCGTAACTCGAAACGAACC
>Ga0232063_1024417_pt1 | contig 112429 bp, 103 predicted proteins | sample LAC_MetaT_7_FD_165509 | JGI IMG/M metagenome (GOLD analysis project Ga0232063, IMG submission 165509) | Metatranscriptome of anaerobic ammonium oxidizing microbial communities from anammox membrane bioreactor (MBR) in UC Berkley... | ecosystem: Engineered > Bioreactor > Anaerobic >... | reverse complement strand
GGCCATCTTACTCTCTTCCAGAGTGTCACCGTTCCTGGTAATCAATGAGACCTACTTTCAGTACTTCAGAGCATTCCGGGCAGTCTCGCGACTGGTGATTTTTGCGGCACTTTTTCTGGGCATTTTAGTGGCTCTCTCCCTTGATAAGATCAAAGATTTAATCAGCCGCAACTTGCCAAAAACACTCAGGAAGAGAGCGATCATCGTGTTAGCACTTTGTTTCCCCCTCCTCATCTTGGTTGATGGAACTCCTGCTTCTACGCTTCACCCTCAAATGACAAACTTCCAGCGAATTGCCAATTTGTACCAGCCGATCAAAGAGAACGACGACATCCGACGGATAGCAGCCTATCCAATGGAGATCGACGGTGAGGATGGAGGCTTCCCCAGAAACTATCAACTGATTGGACAGATCATCCATGGCAAGACGCTCGTTGGCGGTAAGGATCGATTCATCACTCAGGCCAAAGGATTTGAGTCACAAATTAAAGACTTGAACGATCCGCAAGCCATTGATGTTCTAGATGCTGCTGATATTGATACGATTCTTATCTATCACAGAATGTACAGCCAAAGCGACGACGATATTCGTCGTTTAAAAGCAGATCCCCGTATTGTTTACCTGGGCACCTTCGAACAGCCGTTTGATGAAAATCGTGATCGATCAAGCAATGACCTCTCCAGGAAGTATTCACTCTTCCAAATTCGCGATGTTGTAGAAAGAAATCATGCTGGTGTGCAACTAAATCCTGAACTCACCTCAACCTTACCCTCGGAAAACATTACGGTTCAGAAAGTAAGTGCAACTCGATACGCAATAACCCTTCAGAATGTAAAAGAGCCGTTTGCGCTGAACTTCACAGAACCGTTTACTCAACAGTGGCAGCTCTTTGTCGATGGAAAATCGGAACCAGTTTTTCTGGCTGAGCGGGAAGTCTTTGAAAACTGTTGTAGTACCTGGAAGATAGATCCGCAACGTGACTTTCCAGCTCTCAGTTCAACTGATAGTCCAGAAAGTACTGCAGACCTCCACCTCAGCCTTGTGTATACCCCAGTTCGCTTTAACGTCATAAGTGAGTATGTGCGATGGGGCTTCCTCTTCTTGATTGCATCTGCCGTTTTTGTTTACCAGATCGTAAAGGGTATGAGGAAGAAAAATCAGGTATGAAAGTAATGAAGATACTACTAGCCTTGCTTACGATAAGTTGGCTGTTGAGTCTCGCCTTTACCTTTCAATTTCAGGTGCCTTCTCCGTCTCTAAGAACACTTGAGCTCCGTAGCCAGTTGAGCAAAAACAGTGAGCCCTATACATCTCTATTGACGCTGACAAACACTGATACCTTTGGTGTGCCTGCATATCCCTACGTTGACACTTCACCTACGCAGAAAAAGTACTTTTTTACTTTGGCCAAGGAATCTTATGACCTGCAGGAAGAACCAATTTTCTACGCCCACAAACGAATAGCTGAGGCAATCAAGTTTTATCAGGTCCTTTCCTATGAGGATTGGCAGCGCCTCCTTGATCACTATAAACGATATATGGGGCAACAGCTGGCAAAGATTGAGTCTTCGCCAAGTAGTTACGTCAGAGACACGCTCTATGCCCAGGCCTTTGAGTACTTAAAAAAACATACGGAAGATACTAAGGCCCTGGTGGCTAGTATAGGCAGTGATTCAGAGCGTATTAATCAATTGATTCAATCAACTTTTGGCGAACTCACTTCCCAATTCCCTGAGAGAATCCGTGATCAAAATACCTGGATTTTCTATCCTTTAGATATCGCGACGCAAAAAGAGTTTGGCGCTTACTACTTGACGGCTCGTTTGCCGGTTAGTAGCTCGAGTAGCCGTGTCAGGCTATACCTTAATGACAGAGAGCTTGCTGCTGAGACGGCAAGCACGGAGTCAGCCAAAATTGCAGAGGCGGGCCCCGTCCAGATTTCTTCCGTCGACGATACTTTTGTGTTACGGGTAGTTGAAACTGCAACGGCGGCGGGGAGGGTACGTCCCAGCCTCTACGCTCAGGAATCTTCAGCCTCTGCTACTCTGCCTGCATCCTTTAGTATTGAAAAGATCCGTCCGGGGGAGTACCGATTGAGGCTCTCTCACATGAGCACTCGGGACACAGAGTCGATGCTACATTCATTAGGAAGTGGATGGAGAGCTGCACTCGTCCACCAACAGGGTAATGAATCTGAATATGTAGTCAGTTTCTTTCCTAAACAGCTGCTTGATATCCTGGTCTTTGTTGCCTTGCCTTTCCTTATAGTATTGTGTGGAACAGTCGTGTTTTTCCATCGAGCAACAGTGAAACTTAAACAGCAGGTGGCTGGGCAGATAAAGGGCGAAAAATTGTTCGTAACTCTCCGAACTCTCCTCCAACGTATCAGAAAAGTGCTGCGTCCCGTTCGTTCTTTACTATTCTGGGTCTTTCTGGGAGGGCTCTTTATTGATGTGGTGCTGTTTAGTGCCACCAGCGTTGCAGCGTTGACGATAGGGCTTACTCTTACCTGGTTTTTAGTTGCGATAGCTTTCAATATTCGGGAGAGGACTCATTTTGCGCTGGGTCTTCTCTTCTTTTTGTTACTGCCTATTCTGCTCGTTGTTCATCGACAGAACATTGCCGTCAAACTTACTAACTGGTCCTATCTTTTCTTAGCCATCGGCACGCTTGAGCTACTCATTCGACAGACTTATCGGGATTACCAAAAGGATTCCATCTCGGATGCACTAAGAGCTTTATTCCATGATGTTTTAGGACCATTTAATCGGTTAATTAGCGGGGCATTAATATTTATTCATTTAAACATTGTCATTATTACGAAGATTGTCTGGATCGCTACCATAAGTATTTTGGCTCTAACTATCTCAAGTAACTTTGTCTATCAATCCCATTTTTACGAAAAGTTCTATAAGACGGATCCCTTTCAAATGTTTGTACTCGGAACAGGAATCTATCAAGTCATTCTGATCTTTGTATTCCTGGTACTGCTTTTTCTCTTGTGGAGGAAATCTAGTCTCTTATTAAGACTCTTGTGCGTACTCTTAGGAGTCGCCGTTATTCAAGTAATAGTGTTCAACTTCACCAGCTATCGGATCAGGACACAAGCCGTTATTACTGAGCTCAATAAAGAGCAGGGGACGATGTGGAGCGAGATCACTATTTATGGTAATAACTTTGGAAACGCTCCCTACAACGGAGCAGCTGTCTACGTGGAGGGTGTCAAACAGCGAATCCTCGATTGGAGAACGGATCGCATTATCTTCGTGGTTGATCCAATTAATACTAAAACTGGGAAACTGTGGGTAGTAAATGTAGATCAAAAAAAGACAAATGAACTGCCGTTTGAGTACATACCACTCTAGGAGTTTTTTTGTAGAATAGAGTATGGCTAAAAATCGCTTTATAGCTCTGCTGATTCCGTTATTCATTTTCCTGATTGCGTTAGTTTATCGAGGCTATGGTTTTTTAAACACACCGTTTTGGGTGGATGAGTTTTCAACTGCTTTCCAAGCAAACCTGATGCGGAAGTACACCGTCAACTTACTTACTCAACAAGATTATTACGTTGAGTACCATAACTTTACTCCTCATTTTCTGGTTGCAAGTAGTTTCGAGTGGTTGGGTGAGTCAACGACAAATGCCCGGCTGCCTTTTATTTTGATCGGTAGCCTGGTGCCTGTCTGTGTCTGGCTTTTTGGCAAAAGAGCTCTAAGGGATGACGCCACAGCACTGGCAGCAGCAGCCCTGACGACCTTCTCCTACTTCGAAATCACTTGGTCACGGCAGGCACGCGGCTACGTACTGCAGCAAACACTTCTCTTATTTGTACTGATCTGCTACTTCTGGCTGTTCTCGGCAAAGTCCCGGCGCTCAATAGCCTTGGCAGTTGGAGGACTACTCCTGGGAATCGTCGGTGGAGTTCTGACGCATCTTACGTTCTTGTTTGTAGTGGTAGCCCTCAGCCTTCATGCGGCTTGGTACTTTAGACAAGAAGTAAAGCAAAAAGTTCTACGAAACCGCGTCTTCATTGGACTCCTTGCTGTGTGTTTACTGCTGCTCGGATATCTCTCCGTTGGACCAATCAGTCGGTTTATATCTTTTTTACTTTCCGGTCACGTTCCTAATAACCTACCTTACTATCACTCATTCCTGTGGAGAGAGTACGGAGTAATTATCATCCTCTCTTTGATTGGCTATGGGTATGGTCTGCTGAAACAGCCCAAAGTCTTTACTTTACTGGGTGGAATTTCTTTGATTTATCTGTTCTTTTTTGGCTTTATTTTTGAACCTAGAGTATCAAGATATCTGTTACCAATCTTTCCGCTCCTGTTTATCTCTGCCGGACTGGGACTGCGTTTTCTAAGTGAGAGCTTTGTCCAGCTCTTAGCACTCAAGAACGCACAGAAACGGAACTGGTTAATGGGAATACTGCCCTTCCTTCTCGCCCTACTAATCGTTGCGAATGGCGATAAGTTTGTGCTTAAACCCAAAACTTTCTACTCAGTCAACCATGATTTCCGTGAGATTGCGCTGATTGATTACGATCAGGTTTATCAATTCATCAAAGAGAAAGGTGAGCTGGGAGAGGGGCAAACTGCTGTGATCGATACCTGGGGTGACCGTTTGGCATGGTACTTGGGGCCGGAGTTCGAGGCAGGCTATGTTTTTCGTTGGACGAATGAGTCAGAACTACTTAAGCAAACAGCCTTTGAGGTGACCGCATCCGGTGAGAAAATTGTAGCGAAACGTAATGGTATGCGGCTAATTAGCAGTGTTGATGATTTGCAACGGGCCATGACGCAGTATCCCAAGGGATTTATCTGGATTGATGACTCTTCGCTTCCGGCAGATGTACGGGAGTTTGCTGAAAAGAACTTCAAGGTAGAACTCTACCAAGATCACTACACGCTAGATGATAATCCCTACTCTATTTGGCCGGGCACACTGTATAGTTGGGGGTTGTGATGAGTAACTCTCAATCAGCAGCTCCATTGAGCGCCGTGATCATTGCATACTCCTGGTCCCACAGAGTGGTAGAGTTTGCTGACCAATTTCCCGTTTTCGTTATTGAAAATAACTCTGCAGCCAAAGCCAAAGACCGACAGAAGAATATTTCGCTGATCCATGCACCGATAAACACTGGCTTTTCCAAAGCAGCCAATGAAGGTTGGCATCAAGCACAGACAAAGTATCTTCTGTTTTTAAATGATGACTGTCTTATTACACAAGAACAGATTCAATCACTTTTGGCAGAAGCAGAAACGAAACAACTGGATGCCCTGTCACCTAGGCTAGTTGACCAGGACGGAAAGAGTCAGGAAAGCTACCAACACGCTCTACCTACTTTTACGGAGCTGGTAGTCAGCTGGTCGCCACTACATCGCTTCTTTGGGCTTCCCAAAACCGAGTTGACACTTCCCGGGGCGTGTCTACTTATCCGTCGGGATGTACTGACTGATTTGGGTGGGTGGGATGAGCGGTTTTGGCTGTGGTGGGAAGACGCAGACCTTTCCTATCGACTTAAACAAGCTGGATACTCGTTTGCGATCTCCGAAAGTGTCCAGGTCAAGCATCTTGGGGCAGAGTCATTCGCTCCTCTAGAGACGGACTGGAAGAAGCAGGTCTTTTTTCACTCTTTACGCCTGTTTGCCCACAAGCATTTTTCGTCATGGCAGTCCGCAATCATTGAAAAACTCACTGGGCGATTTGACCGTCATCTCTTGTATCCAGTGGACCCGGATGTTCGGGCAAGTGTTGTTGTTCCGAATGTAAGAAAAGAGCTGCTCTCCTCCTTTTTGGAACACCATGCGTCAAACTGGGATCGAGAGAAGGACGAGTTGATCGTTGTCACTTCCGCCGAAGGAACCCAAGACCTTCAAGCAAAATATCCGTGGGTAGTCTGGATTCAGCTCGAGCATAACAGAGGTTTTGCAGACACCGTCAATATTGGTCTGCGTAGGGCTCGCGGCCAATGGTTGGGAACAGTCAATGATGACGTTATCCTGCCCAAAGACTGGTTGAAAAAACTGATTAAAGCAGCCGGGCCCAAAGCTGGTTCCCTGTCACCGGTTGTCTGTCGGCCTACAGGAGAGATAGAGTCGGTCGGGGTCAACTATCAAATACGCGGCAAAGCAGAGCCCATCACTACCATCCCGGACAAGATAACCAGCGCAGATACGATTAATGCCGCGGCAGTTTTATTCAAACACGAAGCGCTGGAGGAAGTCGGGCTTTTTGATGACAGATTCGGCTCCTATTTGGAAGACGTTGATCTGGGACTACGTTTACGCCGTGCGGGCTGGGAGAATCAAGTGATTCCGGAGGTTCAAGTGACACACTTGGGTCATCAAACTTCCTCGTCTCGCCCACTCTATACGTACTGGTTGAACGTCAAAAACTGGTGGCTATTGCTGTTGAAAAACTACTCACTCAAACAGTGGTTGAGTAACTTGGGTCCGATACTTCTAGAAAGAGGCAGAAACATCTCAGGTTTACTTAAGACTGCCGCTCGTTCTCTGTAATCCGATTCATCGCGTACTTAATGTAGAGTACGGTAAAGATAAGGTGACAGAGAGTTGCCGCTACTCTGCTCAGTGCGGAGGCATTCAGCCCGTACTGCGGCAGGAAGAGTAGATTTCCTAAACTGATGATCGCAACTTGTAAAACACCGCCCAGTGAGAAGTACTTTGGGTGGTCGACGGCATAAAAGAACGAAATATAGGGAACTACGGCCAAGGACAAAAAAGCGTTTAGCACCAAGATAATCATAGGGATAAGTCCGGAAATAAACTCATTTCCTAGCGTTAATACTAAAATGAGCTGGGCAAACGGCAGGAAGATCAGAAATCCGACTACAGCTGCTAGCACGACCAACAGAGATTTGCGAAGATACGAGATCAGCAGTTCGCGGCGCTGATACCGAGCCACTCTATTATTCAATACTCCACCAATTGCGGCACCGGCAAAAGTAACAAACAGTGCCACTCTCATTGCTGCTGAGTAGATTCCCGTCTCAAATGACGATAAGTACCGTTGAACAAACAAGACATCGATATTAGTAATTAACGTCATTGCAACCATTCCAATCGCAGCATGTCCAATATGTTTCCTGACTTCGGCACGGAGAGCTGGAGAGCCGGTCGCAGGTCTCAGGAAGAACCACTGTGAGAAAAAGGCGGCCACAAACAGGGCGGCAACTAACGGAGCCGAGTAGTAAAAGACAGAGACTGTTGTCGCTGTCGCAAGCCCAAGGAGACCCAAGAGGACAAAGGAAAGGACTTTTAGTGCCGCTTGGAGAATATTCAAGACTGTTACCCAGGCAAATGAATGAAAGGCGGATAAGACTAGTAGCACGTACTCATACATGATCAACCCCACACTTCCAAACAGTGCCAGCCCGAGCAAGTGTGGGTAAGGATAGTTCAGCAGCTGTTGGCCAAAGGGAATCAATAGTGCCAAAAGAATCAGTCCGACTGTGGTCATCGTTAACTTCCACTTGGAAACTTGGGCGAGGAACTCTTTGGCTTTATGGGGATCGTTATGCAGGCGAGGGAGTTGGCGGGTGATAATGGTTGAAAGACCAAGGTCCCCCACTTTGGCTGCAATAGCCATAATGGCAGTACCAACCGAGAAGATTCCAAATTGAGTCGGGCCCAGAACCCGGGAAACGTAGATGATAGCCAAGGCTGAGATTACGGCAGTCGTAATGGTTCCGGCAGTTAGCACTGCAGACTGACGTACTGCCGGTGAGCGCCGGAGTAAGAGATACACTCGATTGAAATACTGCATTATTGCCTCAATACCTCTTGATGTAACGCCTCTAACTTATGTCTGCTTAGACAGAAAGTACTCTACGGTCTTTTTTAAACCTTCCTCAATCTGAGTTCGGGCAGTCCAGCCTAAAACTTGAGTGGCTTTGGAAGAGTCGGCAACTAATACCAGAGGATCCCCTGGCCGTTCGGGGAAGTTGCGGACGTTGGCTTTTTTGCCCATCAACTGTTCCAGCATCTGGATGACTTGTCTGACTTCGGTTGGGTGATTAGTGGAAAGATTGAGATAGTGATACTTTTGTGGCTGTTGCTGAGCCAAGTTGAGAGACTGAAGATGAGCTTCCACCACATCGGTAATATAGATAAAGTCTCGTTGGTGCTGGCCGTTACCCCAAACTGTGACCTCTTGACCGCTTTGAATCTGTTCAATAAAGCGAGGAATGGCGTGAGACTCAGGCTGATGGTGTTCTTCAGGTCCGTACAGATTAAAGTAGCGAAGGCCGATTCCGGTCATTTTGTAGGACGCTACATATGAACTGACGAGTGCTTCCATTGCCAACTTGGTCATGCCATAGGGGTTAATCGGCAGAGTTCGATCATCTTCTAAGATTGGAACTCGAAGAGGCTCTCCATACACGGCCGCGCTAGAAGAGAAAATAAAGGTGGGAACCTGATTTTGACGCATTGCTTCCAGCACTGAGACAGTCCCTGAGATATTCACGTCCACAAACTTCTGGGGAAACTTGACTGACTCCCCCGCTTCGATCAGTGCAGCTAGATGAAAAACTACGTCGGCGTCCCGAATCTCCACCAACATCCGTTCAGTGTCACAGATGTCGGCAATGACCGTGTCTACTTCCGGATTTGGTCGTAGGTCGATATTTTTGACGGTATGTCCGGCTGCTAACAGCGCCCGACAGAGATGATGTCCTAAGAAGCCAGACCCACCAGTAACAATAACTCTTGCCATGATCTCTCCTAACTTAACCAATATCCTTGTATGAACAAGACAGTATTCACTACTAAACTCAAGATAAAGATACCTAAAACTATACTACGCAGTCGCGGACGCGCCGCCAGCATCTCGATCAACAGTAAGTATATCGGAAAACAGACCAAGAGATAGCGTGGCATACTCGAGAAGGTGCCGGTAAAAGTAGGAAGAAAAAATGCTCCGAGTGCAAAAACAACATACGATAACCGAACCCTCCAGGCCGAGATGAATAACCCAACTAGACCCAAGCTCCCAGCAAGAAACTCCAATGCTGAGGAGTAGTAACGAAGTGTCAACGGATCAAGTGTCAGCAGAATCTTGATCGACCGCCAGAGCACTACTGGATAGATCACCAAACCTTCTGTTCTACCCGCTCCGAACTCACTCTGAACGTGCAAGAAGTAGAGAGGATCACCAAATGTTCGCGCGAGGTAGATCATGTAGAGCACTGTGCCCAGTCCGCCCACTCCTATCAGGACGAGCTGTCGCCAGGAGCTGCTCAGAAAGCTGGTCAGCTGGGTAACTACACTCTTCGCGACCTGTTTTCCTCCCTGCTGCTCGCGCCACTGTAGCCAGGTTTCTAACGTCAACGCTGGTAGCAAGAATACGCCGACGATTCTGCTGGCTGTAGCGATCAAGACGAAAACAGCACACCAGATCCATCGTCGCCGGCGAGCTGCCAAAAATGCGCCGATCACAGCAGCCAGAAAGATCGACTCAGTGTAAAGTGCCCCAAAAAAGAGAGAGGTGGGAAAGGCCAGCAGCAAGAGGACACCAAGCCACGTCTTTGGTTTGCTCAAAAAACTTTTCAAAAAAACATACCAAAGTACCAGGCACAACAGCATTGCGCCGTTGGTAACAATTAGTCCTACCAACAAAGTATTGAGGTGACCTCCGGTCAGGAGATAAAGACTATGCAAAATAATCAACGGTAGAAAAGGAAAGAATGCTTGAATGAGTCCGGTACCGAGATACCCTTTTTCGGCAATAGTCAGGTAGTGCACGCCATCAAAGTTTGCCCAACTGTAAAGCCATTGAGGAAGATGGTACTGAGTCAGGATGGCGTCAGCATACGGGAAGCTGGGTTCGTAAGGCAGAAAAGACGGGGCAAAAAATCCGACTACAAACAAAGCTACCCGCCAAACCAGGAACAGACAAAACAGCTGGAGGAGTTCAGTCCAGGATAGGTCCAAGAAAGTAGCCAGTTTTGAGTTACTCATATGTTTGTCGAGTTTTCCGGAACAGCTGAACATAGAGCCACCAGCATAAACCACCCACGACCAAAGCTACTGTGAAAGTACTAATCGTGTTCCCGATAAATCTAGGCGGGGTAAACTGGGTAAACTCGGTCTTTACTTCGTATACGCCGGGGTCAAGCTGGTAGGCAATCCGGCCACCAATACTCTCGTTATTTAGATAGGAGACTAAGCGGAAGCTATTTCCACTGGTGACTGTAGTTTCCCAACCGGGGAAGTACATCGTTGGCTCTACAACTGTCACCGGCGTCTCCGCTGTAACAGAGTATGTTCTACTTGAGCCTCTCCAAGTGTGAACACTGATGGCTCCTTCACCCGCTTCAATGGCTGCCGTCGGCTGCCAGTCGGCAAAGTTTTGGAAAGTGAATGACTGAGGTAAGTTCTCGTTGCTGGTCGTAGTGCTCTGTTCAAAAAGCTCGTACTCAATTGGCTGTTTATTGAGATATCCAATCGGAGTCATCCGTAGTCCGACGATCAGCTGAATACAGAGTGCTAAAGAAAGCAACACCGTTTGCCAGCGCACTCCCTTTTGGACGACCCAGGCAATCAGCACTGCATTGGTAATGATGGAAAATGCTCCCAGTCTCCATGGAAACTGAATGAAGCGCGTAAGTGGAATTGCCTGCCACACCGGGGCAGTCGCTGAAAGCTGAAAAAGAGTAAGTCCCAAACTCGCCAGAAAGAAGATGATCACTACTTGGTCGAGCATTCGGCGTGCTTGCCGTTGCCCCCACAATGCTGCCAACATCCAGCCAGTGACAAGGATGACAGCCAGCCACTGCCCCCACCCTAAAGCGAATGAAAGCGAGTCAACGGCACCGGTGTAAGAGTAACCAAACTGGAGGGGGCCAGTGAGTAACTGGTGAAAGGTGGGAAACTGTTGTAAGTATTGAGCCGAGAGCGAGCTTCCACTGACTATGATCTCGGACTGTTCAGCTAGCGCCGGGATCCAGAACCAGACTGAAAGTCCCAGCCCGATCAGGAACGCTCCCACCACTTTGAGCAGGTTGGGTTTAGTAGGCCAGATTCTCCAAACAGCAACTAACAGCAGTAGCGGCGTGCCGAATAAGACGCTGACGTTGTGTGAAAGGAAGAAAGCTCCGAGTAGTATTCCTCCCCAGAGTGTCTGAGCTGAGAAAAGAAACTGGATCCAGCTGATTGGAACGTTCAGGGTGTGCTCTACTTCCCCGTTTCTTTTTTGCCTAACACTCTCTGCCCAGACTAACCACCATACTATTCCAGCAAGGGCGAGTACCTCGCCAATACTGCCACGGTAGATAACTGTTTGGAGCAGATAAGGTGAAACAGCCACACTGGTGGTTGCCAGTGTTCGTGCCCAGGGATGAAATCTAAGTAGCCGGAGCCACTGCCAGACACCCAGTAAAAGCAGCGTCGTCGCAGCCGTTACGATAATTTTGAACGTCAGTTGATACGGTGTTTTTACGATTGAGAAGGGAACCGAAAGCAAGTTGGGCAAAGGGTAGTTGTAGTTGAAGACGGGGTACCCGTAGCGATGGAAAAGATTTGGTGCAAAGCGCGGCAAGATCTGTCCCTCCCGCAAGGCAACTTTGTAGTTGGCAAATCTGGCCAGATGGTTCTCACCGTCGTGAGTAATTGGTACACCCGACCGCAGATAAACACGGCAAGATACTAAGGCCAACAGAAGGCACAACAATACAGGAAACAATTGGCTAAGTGGAACGCGCGGTAGTCTCATGAGAGATTCAGGACTTCTCGATAGACGGCGACTGTTTCAGCAGCAACTTTGGTCCACGAAAACTCCTGACTCCAAGTATACGCAGCTTTTACGACCTCTTGGCGATGAGTTTTCGTCCAGTTCACGATGGTGTTTACGCCTTCAGCAAAGCCTTCGGCCTCAGGTGGCACCAGGATAGCGTGCTCACCGGCAACTTCTTTGAGAGAAGAGTTGTCCGAGGCAACGACCGGACATTTTGCCTGCATTGCCTCTAACACGGGCAAACCAAATCCCTCGTAGAGTGACGGCTGGACATAGGCAACAGATCCGGAGTAAATGGCAGCCAGGGTTTCCACGGCATCTACTCCCACCTCCGTGATGAAGTGAACTCGATCAGCCACATCACTAAGCGCGATCTGTGCCTCAATCCATCTCCACTCTGGGATTTCCTGGGGGACAAAGTTCCTGCCCACACAGACCAAGTGGATCTCCTCAGGGATAAACTTAAGCATCTTGATCAATTGAGGAATGTTCTTGTTGTAGTTGATGTCACCGACATAGAGCACGTACTTTTCGGGCAGGTGGAGTGCTTGGGAGACTTCCTGCTGAGTTCGCTCTGATTGAGGGGTAATTGCCGGTGATGCTGCGAGATAGATAGGATGCACCAGGCCGGGTTTGATCTTGAGATACTTAACGATATCAGCTTCAGATGACTTGGAGTCTGTAATCACCGCGTCCACACTTTGCAGGGCAAAGACCTGCTTGTAAAAACGGAGCTTCCCCTTTCTGCCCGGCTTGTAGTACTCAGGGAACTTTAAGGGAATAACGTCATGGACAGTGACAACAGTTTTAAACTTCCGCAGCATCGGCAAGCTGGAAAAGAACAAGTCAAAAAACGGATAGTGGATCAAGGTCGTTTTTGGATCATATCCAGTAGCGCTTTTACGGAAACGGCGGACGTCTTCTTTACTCTGGATCGGGATGACTGTCACGTCTTCCCGCTTCTCCAAAGCTTCCTGCAATAGTCGGGTATAGGTGCCTATTCCACGGACCTGGCTGCCAGTATGAAGTGGTGAGGTATCAAGGAGAACGGTGATCTTGTTCATAGTGTTCGCGCAGTTTAATGTAGGCGACCGGAAAATGGAGGCCGCTGAACAGCGCAAAGAGAAATCCGGCAAAGCCATCCGCGAATCCTTTATGTCGAATATAGAGTGAACAAAACGTGGTGAGCGGTTTCCAGAAATAGTATGAGAAAGCCATACCTAAACTGGGTTTCTTTTTAGCATCGTAAAGTTTCTGGGCCGTGAAGCTGGTGTAAGTGTTAAACTTCCGCAGATACTCGGAAAAGCTCGGGTTGCTGTAGTGAAGAAAGTGCCCCTCCGCCCAGCCTACTTCGCCATCGACTTCCATTTGCTCATGGACATCTTTTTGCGGGAGTCTGGCCTTTCCTTTTTGGTAGAGACGAATCACTGGGTCTGGATACTGCCCGCCCTTTTGCAGGAAACGGCCAAAAAATAAGTTTTTTCGCCTCACCCACCATGCTGAAGGAAGCTGTTCGCCGCCAAGAAGGCGTTGGTGGGTTTCTTGAATGAACGCGGCAAGTTGCTCGTCAACGATCTCGTCAGCGTCAAGTTGGAGGACTAACTCCCCTTTGGCCTTATCCATGGCCATCTGTTTGTTGATATGAAAGTTATTCTTATTGGTGGTGGAGTAAACTTTGGCACCTAGTTTTTTAGCCAACTCCACCGTCTTATCCGTAGACTCACCGTCAACGATAATAATCTCGTCAGCAAACTTTTTGACGGAAGCGAGGCAGCTCTCGATATTTTTCTGTTCATTATGGGTGGCTAAAACGACGGAGATCATAAGTTTTGATCGGTAATCCAACGGTTGGTATACGGGTCCCACTCAATTAAGTGTGTATCTTCAGGGACACGGTCGTTCCGGTTCACGATAAACCGATACCTTCCTACTCGATATCCATACTTCAAACCTATTCTATCAGGCAGGTGGTGGTTTATTGTAGAGAAGAACTCTTCGGGCGGTATCTTGAGGTCCCAAGCAACTTCAGTGTACAAAAAACCGTCCGGGTCAACGATTGCAACTTGATCAGGACTAGACCCCAATCTCTCCTCCATCTTTTGTACCTGGGTTCCTAAGCCAGCCTTTAGGATCTCGGCGCTTTGTTTGGGATAGGCTGAGAAGTAAGCAAAGTAGTAGCGATGAAGCTCGTTGCCGATGCCGAACAAGAACAACAGCACGAAGAAGACCTGCAAGGGATACCTGTAGTCACTCTCTATCGAAACCAGCTTCCACATCCACTCGATTGCCACCCCTGAGAATGTACAGAGCAGAAAGAAAAAGAAGAGACTCCTGGTAGCGTGGGGTGAGTCTACTGTGATCACGGAAGGAATCAATGACGTAAGCAGCAAGAAGAGCAAGGTTAGAGCAGTTAGGCGTGAGGCGTGATTGGTCTTTGGAGCCAGCATCACCCAAACGAGACGGCCAATTCCCACCAATGCCAGAAGGTAGGTGGCAATAAAGAGATGTCCAATATTTGGGACGTTATGCCAGGGATGTCCCCCACCCTTTTGGATAAGAAACTCAGGGCTGAAAGACTTCCAGTAGTTCTGAAGGATGACCTTTCCAAAGAAAACATATCGATTTCCCAGTACTTTTTGAGCTATGCCGGAAAAGGAGTTGCGGTAGTCAACAGATTGTTGCCAGAGAGTTTCGTCGCTAAAGACGGTAATACCACTTTTCTGCTGACTAATAGATGAAAAAAGGAAAAGTCCGGCAGCGAAAATCACAAGAGTGCCTGCAAACGGCAAGAGCCACCCCCGCCACTGACGGACTCCCCGGTCAATCACAAGGGCAAGGGCCACAAACGGTAGTAAGAGAAGCGGAGTGTTGTAGGTGAAGATCGCCAGCAAACACAACAACAAAGCAATGATGTCTAACTTTTGTCGGTTGCCTTTATCCTGAGTGAGCGAGAAGAAAAGGGTTACGGCAGTGGCAAAAAATAACAACGCGACATTCGCCTCCCATGCCATCCGAGAATAGAAAAAGAAAACCGGTTGAAGAGCCAGCGTGACCGCCACGATCAAACAACTGATTGGATGTAAATTGAGTACGCGTCGGGCAAAAAAGTATCCGACTGCTACTAATAAAGTCCCGGCCAAGGCGGAAGGTAAACGAACTGCAAAGTCATTGGCACCAAAGACCTTGAAAAAGGCCACTAATAGCATCGGGTAGCCAGGCAGTTTATAGTCACCGAACGACTCCAAGCTGACTGGCCAGCTTCTTCCCCACTCGTCTTTGCCGGTTTTTTCCAGCAAGTAGGCGTTATACGCTAGCGCGGCCTCATCTCTATTGAGAGTGCTGGGGAGCGTCGCAAGTTCCGTGAGACGGATGAATGCAGCAAAAATCAGGATAGCTGTCAGAAGAATCGGGATCAGCGACTGGAGGTTCCAAGGGAATGCGGTTTTTTTCTTTTGGTGAGTTTTCATTGGCTAAGTGTAAGTGTAGCAATTCCAAAGCGAGGATTGCCAACTTCATCCGGAACTATCTCTAACTGGCATCGATACGATCTGACTGTTTCGCAGTACTTAGCCAGCACATCATACTGTCCTGCCACCGCTACTTTTTTACCGGCCTGAAGTTGGTCCGTAAGCTGGTTTTCGTCTGTGAGGTGAAACTCTACGCCAGCAAAGTAACTGGGGAGCGTTGAGCCGACAAACTTGTAGTCCACAGTTTTCCAGCCCACAAATTCATCTCCTTTATAGGGGCCATATGCCATCAGCCATAGATAAAAACGATCATCAAAGGGTTGAATAAAGACGATCTCTCTCTGTGCAACTTGTTGAAAGACTTGCTGGGCAAGTGGCTTGTACCCACTTTGCCAGTCAGGTGCCGAGAGCTTTGGATAGGCTGCAGTATAAAACCACCAGAACTGTAAAAATGAAAACGCCAGCGCACTCAGTAGTCCTACCCTCAGTAGAGGATGACGAAGCTGCACCCACCACCAGCTCAAACCCACTCCGATCACGACGCTAAGAGGAACTAAAGCATTAAGAGACCGCAGCGCATGGGGAGTATTTTCTGGAACAGATGCTGGCAACAGTGCAACCAGCCACCAACCAGCCAGGAACAAGGCTAGCAAAGGATGGCGTTTGAACAGTATGATCCAGCCCGTCAGAAATGCAGGAGCTAGTATCCATATAAACAGGCCAAACTCACCAGTTCCATGTCGAAGGTTTGGGTCGCCAGTCAGGAAGAGAAAGCTTGGCGAAGTATTGTCACTGTAATTTTTGAGCAAATCTCGTGCCTGTAACCACAGACGGTGGTAGAACAACCGATCAACAACAGTGTTTCCTGCTAACTCTCGATAGAGGTTACTTTGGAGCGGATATTGGTCATTATTCAGTACCGACTGAGTCCCTAACCGGAAACGATCGGCGTCCTTTGCTAAAGGTGAGCGTAGCAACGGAATGAGTAGTACCAGGAAAAGTAAGAGCACACCAACAGAGCGAAAAGCGACGGGACTGACTGTTCTCAAGCTTTTTGAAAAGGTGAGTTTTCGGCCCAAATATTTTTGGCAGAGAAAAAGAAGAACCAGCCCGATAAAAACGGCTATCCAGACAAAACGAACTGAATAATAGGTATAAGTAGCGAGCGCTCCCACTGGCGCAGCCAGAAAAAGCAGCCAATCTTTCTGCTTCTGGAGTCCCCATGTCGCAAGTAAGATCGAGCTGGCCAGTAACATCTGTCCCAGATGCCCCTCAAATGCCGTTCGTGAGAACATTAGTGACCACGGTGTGAAGGCGACAACTGCCATAGTCGAGAGCTGAACTAAGCCGAGAGAGGCCGAGTCGTACTTGGAGCGAGTCCCGAGTTGAAGCAGAGCACGAGCCAACAGACCGGCTACCACCACAGTCAGCACTCCTGCCAAAGCAGAAGGCAATCGCAACGCAAACTCACTGAGTCCTAACAGCCTGCTACTAGCCAAAGCTGCCCAGATATAGACCGGTAACTTGTAGTCACCATAAGATGGGTAGATCAACTGGTACCAGACACGACCGTGTACATCATGACCAGTCGCTAAAACCGCCTTAATGTCGACCAGCATGGCTGCTTCATCCCAATACAGGGAGACGGGCAGCATTCCTAACTGCCACACCCGGAGGCCAGTGGCCAGGACAACAATCCCTAGAAAGATAGCCCAGAACCAGCGGCGTGACATACGAGAAGATGATATCATCATTCGCATATGCAGCAGAGCAGTTCTTTTCTTGATTGGCTTCACGTAAAAAAGCTTTGGATCGTAACTGCACTTTTTATTATTTCGCGGCTTTTTATCTGGCTGAATCCGCCACCTGAGTTTACCGAAATTATCTATAGTTACATGCCATATGCCCACCTGTGGGCCAGCGGAACTCGGCCGTACCTGGATCAGTGGTATGAGTACCCGCCGGCCACGATTCCCCTTTTCTATCTTCCCCATTTGATTGATATGGCGACGCGTTTTCAGCCGCTACACTTGAACTACTCACAGGCGTATCGGGGTGAGCTGTTGATCGTTGATACCTTATTGTTTATCGGGATTGTCCTAACGCTGAGGAAACTGAAAGTGGATAACAAATCTTTCTGGTTGGCTGTGGGTGCCTACCTTGCCTTGACTACCAAAGCCCATCACTTCATCTATGACACTATGGACCTGACTTTTGCTGCGGCTATCTGCTTGGGTGTGTTTGGACCATTCTTGCTCGAAAAGCGAGCTGGAATGTTGGCTGGTTGGGTGGGTTTTTTCCTGGCTACGGCGTTGAAGTATGTGAATGCTCCGCTAGCGATAGTCTATGCAGCCGTAGATCGGAAACGTTGGCTCCAGTCGTTTGTGGTCGGTGCGATCGGGTTTTTACTGATCTGGAGTGTGCCGCTCTTTCTCTATCGATCTTCAATTCAGGTGAGCCTGGTCTATCAACAGATCAGAGGGATCCAGATTGACACTGCGACCGCGATGATCTTGCGTACTGCTGATCGCTTCACTCATACAGAACAAGTCATTGAGGTATATAAAAACTATGAGATCGCTGGGCCGCTGACTGATCAGGCGAAGAAAGTTTCGGCAGTGGTTTTCCCCGCTTCTATTGCTCTTTTTCTTCTTTTTGCACTGTATCAAGTCTTCCACTCTCCAGTCTCAACACCTCATCAGCGCTACGTTTTAAGTAGCCACTTTACCTTGGGCTATGTGCTCGTTTTCATGGTGTTTGCCAAAGTGCTTTCAACGCCGTTTTTGTTGTGGCACTTGCCTCTTTTGGCGCTGTATCCCTTTACGAGCTTCAAACGTCGGATTCACTATGCTGTGCTGTCGTTTTTTGTCATTTTTAGCTCAATGACCAAGATTCCTAACACAGAGATGGGCTTTTTTACTTTACCGATCTTAGTAGGTTGGGTGCGGACGCTTAGCTTTGTAGCGATGCTGATCCTGTGGTTCCAGGACTCCTTTCGTCTTCACACCGTCCATGGAGTCAAGAACCTAGAAGAAGATCAAGGAGTTATTGAACGGGTGTTGCCTGATTCACTCGAGAAATCACCCAAACGACGTTCCCCTTCAGGTCCTTCACCTCATCCAGCTTCTCGACGGAAGAAGGGTCACGGCTGAGCTGCTCATAGCCTTTGAGCGAGCTGGCCACAATACCGGGTTTAGCTTCGTTGACGGAGTTCACAAAAGAGATGTTCTCGAACTGCAAGAACTCAGCCTGATCCTTGAGGGCGGTCGCTTCGGCAGCCTGAACGTCAGCAGGTGATGTTTTGGTATAAAACCAATAGTACATGGCTGGCCGACCATACTCCCGGGTGATGAAGACTTCCTGGTCAGGATAGGTGGTCTTCAGTTGGTCAACTTTTGCTACCATCTGCTTGTATCCATACTGCCAGTCAGCCTGACTCATGACAGGATAGATCTTCATGTAGTACCGCCAAGTGCCCAACCAATAGAGGGCAATCAGAGAAAGAGCTCCTGCGGCGATCACCCCTGCAGATTTAGGAGGGAATGTCTTTCTGAGCCACAAAAGGCTCTGCCAAAGACCTAAGCTTACCAACACCAGCAAAACGGGTGCAGCAGGCAGAGTCCGAAGCGCGTGAGGGTAAGCCTTAGTAATAGAAGCGGGTAAGAGGCCAACCACTAACCACCAGCTGAGAAGAAAAACATACGGACGGGCCTCTTTTTCCCGCCATGCCAGAGAGGCTACAGTCACTATCCCGATCACCAACCAGAGTGCATCGGGGAGGCTTAAGATGCCTGTATACCCTGTGGAGTGACGTGGGTTTAGATCTCCTGACAGAAAAAGGAAGTCTAGCGAAAAATGGCTGGCAAAAGCTACCGCAACCTGATGTCCTAAGATGAGATACCGGTGAGTAAATAAACGAGACAGCAACGTGTTCCCCGTAGTTTCGCGCAGGCGATTGCTTTCGATCACGTACTGTCCATCTCCAGTGATGCTCGTTTCGGCGAAACGTTGCTGAGTAGTAACGTCCCGACTGCTGATCAAAATTGGCAGGACGATGAGCAGCAAGATGACTCCCGGTAGCAGGAGAGATTTAACTCTGGTTATTAACTTTTTCAGACCGTTCTTACGGAACGCCTGTAAGGGCGATACCCACCAGTACGTGAGAGCTACCAACAAAGCAGGCGCAATGACCCGCGTCGCATGATAAACATACATAGACAGACCAGCCAGCACAAAACAGCACAAGATTTTGATGAAGCGTCGCTGTGTTGGTTGCTCTACCACAGCCGACAGGCCCACGATGACGGACCACAGAAGTAACGACGATGCAACGTTAACTTCCCATCCCCCTCTCGAAAACTGAAGCAACCAGGGAGAAATTGCAGCAACCCCCATGCCAACGAGTTGAGCCAGCCTCAATTGAGGCAACGTCCGACCGACCCAGATTTTTTCGGTCAACATTCTGGCTAACACACCTACCCCGATCACCGTGGCTATTCCAAACAGAGCGCTCGGAAGTCGAACTGCCCACTCACTCAATCCCAGCAGCCAAATAAATGGCACAATCAGATAAAAATAGCCACTAGGTTTGTAGTCACCAAATGAGGGAAAAGCTACAATTGGGAACGCATTCCCATGATGATCTTTGCCTGTGAGAGCTATTGAGTAAGCATCATACCCAAGTGCTGCTTCTTCCCAATACAGTGCGGGCGGAACAGTATCAAGTTGGTACAGGCGAAGAAATGCTGCACAGCCTACAATCAGGATGCTAAGGAGTAAAAAGTACTTTCGCGACAGTAAAATATTCTTTTTCATGGAGTCTTGACGATCACAAACCGGACCTTGCCGTCACTGCCGGTTACCGTATGCGTGGCTAACTCAGGGTCAATCTGGTCAGGGGTAGCAACAATCACAGCGTTAGAACGTGTCAAGTCACCTTTGCTGACCACGTCACTGAAGAGATACTTAATCAGCGAGCCATTATGATAGTCATAGACGCTAGTCCGACGCCCAATCAGGGTGTAGATGTAGGGCTGTTGATAACTTGTCGTAAATAGGATTGTATCCGCGTCAGGTTCCAACTTTTTTACATACTCAACAGTCTCTAGGTACCCGTCGATAAAATCATCTGCCGACGCTTGAGCGAAAACCGTATAGTAATGATTTAGATATGAAACTGTCAGGAAAAGTTGTAGCAGGAGTGTCATTCCCAAGATAGCTGGGGCAAGCAACCGACCCTGGAAGGCTTCAGCGATTCGTTGCCATCCAAGTACCGCCAGCAGAATAAACCCCGGTAAAGCAAGGAGCATTCGATTGCTATGAGGGACGTCTACACCGATAGCTGCAGGAAGGATGCCGATCAGCACCCAACTTACTCCGAAAAAGAAGAGACGACTGGGAACGATCGCCCGTTGATTCAGCCAGCGAGTCAATGCCCCGACAAGTGCTACTCCCACTAAGAACAACTCACCTAATAGGAGAATCCCGAACTGTCCGTCACCATGTCTGAGCGTGTCAACTTTCCCCAGCACTAAAAACCGAGGATCAAAGTGGACTAGGAAGTGACTAAACAGCTTCCCGATAATCTCAATCGGATGAAGTTTCAGGCGAAAGATGCTGGCCTGTTGAAAACGATCTCCTCCATTCCCGAAAAAAGTATCCAGTAAAAGTGGGGTAATGAAAACAGCGAGTAAGAAGCACCAAGTAGCAGCTCCTTGCCAGTGTTTAAGAAGTCGCTTTTTGAAAAACAGGGCAAGCGTGACCACCAACAATGGAACAACGATCTTGCTGCTGTGATAGGTATAGAGTGAGCAGGCAAAGGCCAGCGCCGCAAAAAAGGCTACGGCACCTCTGAAAAGTCGTTGAAGTGCTGACTGAGTTGGTGAGTATTGATGTGTCAGTAAGTACAGCACTGCGACTACCCCCCAGATCAAAAAGTTGAGTGCCATGCCGCTCTCAAACCCAATCCGGGAGAAGTGAATATGCCAAGGTGAAACTGCCATCAGAGCACCAGCTAGAAGCGCTGCAGAGCTGGCTTCCAAAACAGGGAACGGCCTCGGCACTTTCTTAGGGATCCATGCTTCCCAGGTGAGCTTCACCAGTGCCATCATCCCGATCACGGCAGCAATACCGGATAAGGCAAAAGGCAAACGAACAGCAAGCAACGTCAGGCCAAATAGCCGAGTAAAACCACCCACAACATAGATAGCCAACGGTGCCTTATAGTCACCAAATGACTTAAAAGAGATCGGCAGCTTTCGCAGCCACTCGTCTCTGCCGGTGGTAGCAACAGACCAACCGTTATACCCAATCGCAGCTTCGTCCCAGGTCATGCCGTGAGGAACCTCAGCCAGTTGATAGAGCCGCAGCGCTGAGGCCACCAAAATAATTAAAGCTGCCATGACTAACTGCAGCTGCAAGGGGGATAGCACCGGTCCCTTGATCCACCAATAAGGCTGCCAAAGCAGATACTGGAGTTTTTGCTGCCAGGTTCCGTTTTTGACCACAAATGTCTGGGCATGCTGCCAGCTCATCTTGATCATCTTTTTTTGGCCAAAAGCTGTCGTATTCGTTGACTCGTGGTTGTGGTCAACTTCAGCATTAGCTTCAAAAAGAACTTTCCAGCCGCGTTTTCTGGCACGAAAAGACAAATCAACATCTTCCCAGTAAGCCGGATAGTAGTCAGAGTCAAAACCACCTAACTCGATCCATTTTTGACGATCAAACATGCCGCTGCCACCACTCACCCAGGCAGTCGGACCTGACTCAAAAGAGTCCGCCCGGTTATGACTGAACATGCCCCGCGCAAAGCGCAGCACGTTTTTGCCACCCTGAACATCTGTCCCATCCTCTGTCTTTTCATGCTCAAGACAGCCGACCGCAAAGACAGTCGGATCATCAAAGTTTTTGACCAGCTCTTGAATAGTCAGAGGATGTGGAGAGACATCCGTGTTAATTAAAAAGATAAGCGGCCTGGAAGCCCGATCCACAGCCAAGTTACAGCTCATCGCAAAGCGTTGATTGTGCTCGTTCTTGAGCAAAACAACATCACCTTTTTTTGACCCCTCTCTCCATGTTCCCTCACACATGCAGCCACGAAAAGAGATCTTGGTGAAGTAGTTTTTTCTTTCTTCGGTGCAGTCTTTTGTGGAGAAGTAGGTTTGTAGCCACTCCCAACTTTCGTCGGTGCTATTGTCGTCGATCACAATCAGCTCGTCTCCGGCGCGCATCGCTTCTAAAACCGCGGGTAAGTGCTTGGCTAAAAGGTGTTTGCCGTTGTAGTTGGGGATAACAACAGAGACTGCAGACATAGCTACTTCCCTATCATCTCATAGAGCGTTTGTGAAAAGCGAGACTCGGAAAATTGGGCAGCCTGGTTTTTGATTGCCGTTTGCCAAGCTGGCCAGTCCCCTGGCTGTTTGAGCAGGTTACTGGTGATCCGACAACAGTCATCAATCGTTTGCCACTCAAGGGCTTGGAGTTGTTCACCCAGTACCTCCACTTGCCCACCCTTTCCGACCACCACCGGAATGCAGCCGCTGGCCATGGCTTCGGCAGTGCTGATCCCAAAGTGCTCAACTTGTTCCGGATGTTCATCCTGATTGACTTCAAAACCGGCGGCGTGCCAGTAGAGACTGGCTCGTCTGTACCAAGTTAGCAACTCCTGGCGATTGATCCGGGTATAAAACTCCACCGGTAGACTTTTGGCGTACTGTTGGACTTCCGTCAAAAAGCTTTGATCCTCAACGCTGCCGATGAAGACCAGCTTCCATCCTTTCATCAACTCAGGTTCCTGATGAAGCAGTTGGGCAAATGCTTGGACCAGGATATCCTGACGTTTGCTGTGTAGTTGACGAAAAAAACGGCCGACGCTCAGAATAATCTTTTCTTTTTTATCCACTGCTTGAAAACAAGCTTGATCGATTGCTGGATAGTGGACGAACTGAATCTTGGTCTTCCACGCCCGTTCGACAATTCCTTTGGTGAAGGCAGAGTTAGCATTCTTGATCTTCCAGTTCCTTAACTTGAACCTGTTGCCTAGGCCGTTTTGCGGATGAGTGTAAGGAACCTGAATGTGCAGGATATTTTTTTTGGCTGCGCTCAGAAACATACTGCCATCAGTGACTGCGATGCAGCAGTCGAACTTCCGGGTCCAGCGCAGTTTTTCGATGACGCTCCCATCGTGTAACGGAGTAGGAAGAAAGGAAATTTTTTCGAGTGAACGATGAAAAAAATCCTCGTAGCGAGCTACTTTCTCCAAAATTTCGGTGGGCTTGATCTCCCGCGGCAGCGCCACTGTCACTTTATGATCCTGGGCCAGGATTGTGGCTACGTCAAAAAAGTACTTTTCGCCGCCGCCAAAGTGTTTCGGGACATAGGGTGAGTAGAGGCAGATCTTCATTCGTCCTCTGTCTTTTCAGGAACTTCTTGTTTAGGTGTTGGCGTTTCTTGGTCAGCATCTTCTGACTTAAACACCGGTGAAAGCTCGCTCAGGGAAGTCTTCTTCCACATCTTCATAAACTCCATCTCTTTAGTGTGGTACTTCTCTGTTAAAGAGGGCTGCTGCTGAAGCTCCCAGAGCTGGACATAGACCAGAAAGCGGTTCATCGCCTGGATGCCAGCTTCGATCAACCCTTCCATGCCATCTTTTCGGCCTGACCATAAGATAGCTCTGCGGAAAAACTCCATAACCGTCTTTCGAAGCAGCGTCCACCCTGTCACCGGTGGAGTATTCGCTTCAAAAAGCAACTTTGCTTCAAGCGGAGTCCACATGGCAGTCTTGTATAACCCATCGATGGTGTTCCGGTGGGTCAGGTGGAACAGACTGGTATGCAGTCGAACAATCTCTCCCTCAAAAATGGGACTTTCGTGGATTTCACCCTTCCATCCGGCCAGGGCTTGCTTACGAAAGATGCGCTGAACAAACTCCTTTCCCCAGCCGCCATTGAGGAAGAACTTACCGTACATCATGTTCTGCCGATGCATCTCAAGTGCACTGGCAGTGGTGGTTTCAATCTGAACCAGGATCTCTTTGGCCAGTTGCGGTGTCACCCGTTCGTCCGCATCAATATAGAAGACCCAGTCTGTCTTGATGTGTTCCAGAGCAATATTTCGTCGGTCGGCAAAAGACTGGGCGTGGGTGGTAACCACCTTAGCCCCAAGGCGTTCTGCAATTTCAGCAGTCTGATCTTGAGAGTCGCTGTCTACGACTAAAATCTCAGTACACCAACGAAGTGTCTCAATGCAGTTGGCCACCATGAGCTCTTCATTTTTAGTGATGATAATCGCGGTGATGCTGGGCGAAGACATAGCTTCCTTAATACACTGCTTGTTTTCCCATATGTCCCAAGAGCCAGTCAAGGGCGCCTCGACGAACATTGGTATTTCCCATCATTAACTTCTCTACAGCCAGTTTCAGAACCCGGAGATAGAACCAGACAAGCTTGCGCGTCTGAGAAAACTCATTTTTCTTGTCGCTGGATAAGAAGTGGTATTGAGCGTACTTTAGAAAGAAGAAGAGTCTATTACGAGTTTGGTAGTACTGATGGGTGGGTGAGCCGGCACCACCAGACGATCCCGCATTCTTATGCCAGACTACGGATTCAGGAACAAACCGTAGTTCAAAACCGGCTTGTTTGACGCGAAGGCTCCAGTCCACGTCTTCCAGATATAAAAAGTAGCGAGGATCAAGAGAGCCAGCGCGTTCAAGGACGCTCCGGGGGATCAGAATGCAGCAGCCAGTAGCAAACTCGGTCTCGGAGATGTTATCAAACTGGCCACGATCAAGCTCGTCTACGCCTCGGTGGAATGCATCTAGATTCGCCCAGTCAATACTGCCACCGGCAAACCACAACACATTACCCCGCTCAGCAGGTGTATAGCTTTTGAGATGGAACTCTCGTCCTGGGTAAAAGTAAATCTTCGGAACAGCCATTCCCAACTTTGGTTCGGCTACGGCCGCAGCGACTAGCTTCTCCAGGAAGTCGGGCTTGACGGTGGTGTCATTATTCAGCAGTAGAAAGTAGTCCGGTTCCAGTTCCCGGAGCGCAACGGTTATGCCCAGGTTGTTTCCATTGGTGAAGCCCAGATTGGCGTCGCTGCGAATGAGCTTCGTCGTCTTGGACATGACACGCTCAGGAATGTGAAGAGGATTTTTAGAGCCGTTATCCACAACATAGGTATGAACGGTCAAGCCTTTATGCTTGATCTTACTTAGCGACTCCAGACACTCCAGAGTCTCTTCGTCTGTATTGAAGTGAACGATAATAATAGCAACCGATGTCATAGACGCTTGATATATTCTACTCTTTTCACCAGCGGAGTTTCCGGCGAATCATCCAGAGGAACTTTTGTAGTCCAGTCGCCCGTTGAATACTATAGCTGGTAGTCCAGTAATGAAGTTCCTGCAAGGAGTCTTCAACTTTGCGAACTAACTCACTGGGATCATGTTGATCCGTAAAGCCTTGGGCTTGCCATCGTTTCAACTCCACAATCACCTGGTACATGCTCTGCAAGTAGGCTAGTGCCAAGCCGTGTCCACCATCCAGATAGCCTTCCTCGGCAAAGAAACGGCGGGCAAACTCCTGGCTAAACGCAGACGGAAGGACGGCTGCATTAGACTTGATGTGCTGCTGGCTGGCTTGGCCTCGATCCACTTCGATAGTGGTGTAGCGGTTCAGCCGATCGAGGAACTGTTCGACAGTCTGATAGTTGTGATGAATGATCGCCAGCTCCTCTTTTGCCTCAAGTTGCTGAGTTGCGCCTGAGATTTTGGGCTGGGCGTGAATCTGGACTGGCCAACTAACTTTGCCAGTTCGGAAAAACCGCAGCTGATAGTCTGGCCACCAGCCAGTGTGCGAGATCCATTTCTTGAAGACGATGTTTTTGCGAGGGATGAAGTAAGCATCAGCCGCTTGTGCGTCTGCCATCAGTTCCTTTAGTTTTTTAGCCAAGGATACAGGGAGTTCTTCATCGGCATCTACAATAAGAGTCCAGTCGGTTCTTACCTGTTGCAAGGCAAACTGCCGGGCTGGTTCAACATAGCCTACATCCTGATGCTTAAGAACTGTCGCTCCCAGCTTTTTGGCGATGCTGCGTGACTCATCTGTGCTCTCCATATCAATCACCAGTACTTGGTCAGCAAAGTGCAGCGACTGTAAGCAGGCTTCCAGCGTTTCTGCCGAGTTCTTGGTGTGAACGAGAGCCGTAAGAGATGGCATAGATTCATTCTAACATCGCTCAACTTGTCAGTGCGTCAGAGTCTGCTATCCTAATCCGGATGACAGTACGTACCCGTTGGTTGGTCGGCGTTTTTTTATTGGTGAGTGTTTCCCTTTTCTTCCGGGTGCTTTTCCTGCGCACAGCACCCGCATTTTTTAGTCACGATGAACTGCACTATCTTGGTGAAGCCCAGTCACTTGTGATCAGCGGTTCAGACTTGACTGGAACTTGGCACCCTTGGCAGCTCCGCCCTACTAGTCCTCTCTATGCCGAACTACCCAGTACCATCATGGCTCTTGGTAGCCTGCTCTTCGCTGATCCGTTTTGGAAAGCCCGAGCTATTCATATCATTATTGGCGTACTTTTACCTGTAGTTTTGGGTGGAATCGGTTGGCAGCTGACTGGCAAAAAAGGTGTCTTCTGGACGACGTTAGTCCTTGGTCTGCTCAATCCATGGCTGTTTCAGTTCTCCCGGATGAGTTTTGACTCTTTACTGAGCCTGTTTTTTTACAGCTTAGGAACTCTGGGGCTACTTGCTCTTCCCAGAAAGTGGCGGTGGCTGAGTTTTCTGGCTTGGGCGGTTGGTTTTTATCAATATCAAGGACTCAAGATTATCTTTTTGCCGCTGCTTCTCCTGGTTACAGCCTATGTAGTTTGGCGAGAGTGGCCGGAAAAAGAGGCGTTACCACTTTCGTCGATAGCGCAAACTGTCAGGAAAAATCTGGATTTGGTGCTGATCGCCTTGGCTGGTCTAGCAGTGTTCGGCTGGTTTGTGACGCACTTGCCCTCTCAAAGCGCCGGGGCGAGAGTCAATGACCTGCTGTTCTTTAATCAGACCCTACTCTCTCAGCAAGTGAACGCCCAGCGGCTGCTTTCGTTGGAGAATCCGCTGGAGAAACTGACGGTCAACAAGTTTACGATCATTTTGCAGGAATTTTTGATCAAGTATGCTCAGACATTTGATCCGACACAGCTGTTCATCCGAGGAGAGTCGGTCCGTAACCCATTCTCCGTCTGGACGCGCGGGATGTTCTATCCTGTGGATGTAGTTTTGCTGGCAGCTGGACTGGTGGGGCTGCTTGCCCAGAGAAAGTGGCATAAACAGTTGCTTCTCCTCCTGGGATTTGTGCTGATCGCGCCGTTACCGGTAGCGGTCAACAGCATCGACACTTGGGTGATGTTCCGGGGCTCCTGGCTGGTCGTTTCCTTGACCTTAATCATGGGAATCGGCGCTTATTCTCTCTTTGAGTCAAAGCTTCCTTGGCAGCGTTTGTTCTTTGTCGGGGTGGGCGTTGTGTATCTACTCTCAGTGCTGAGTTTTGTCGATGAGTACTTCTATCGCTATCCGGTTTACAGCACCAAAGGAACGTCCTTCGCCGAGCGGGTCGTAGCGAACTATATCCGACGCCTGCCAGCAGATCAGAAGGTTGTCGTCTTGGTCGATGAAGCGCGTTTCGTCTTTGAAAGTTACCTAGTCTACAACGGGTTGATTACCAGAGAAAACCTCCCCCAGATTCAAGAGGCCATGAGAACGAGTGTCTACCGGCTAGGCAACGTGGAGTTTAGGACAGACTGTTTAGACACCACGCAGCTGGGTAGCGGGACCGTGTTCATCAATAACAGTGTCAACGTTACCTGTGATCAAAAACCACTGGGAAGCATTACCCAAGCATACGCCAAGATTCCCTCGTTGTTAGATAATGGTGCTCTCTTTACCATCATCAATGATCCGATTTGCGATAAGTATGCACTGCGGCCGTTTGTGCACGTGACTGACCGGAAGATGTTGGACGTGGAAAGGCTCAATACGCTCGACTTCTGTGACCAGCTCTTCAGCAAGCCAATTGAGTAAAGAGATAAGTGAACTAGACAGCTGGAACGTTGGCAGCTACTGGATCGCTGAGCTTTTTGGTCCGTAGGCTCTGTAACTCATGCCAGAGTTTCCGTCGACCTACCAACAACAGGACTCCGCCGTAAGTGAGGGTCATCAGGATTGCGCCTAGTCCGGTCGCGATAAAAGAGCTACTCATCGGGTGTACCAGTGCTACGCCGACACCACCCATTACTGTAGCTGCCAGCAGTTGACGCCAGACTTGATCCAGCACCTGAATATCGACAATTTTCTTGACATAGTAGATCGGCAAAACTGACGTAAAGGAGATGAGCATCGCGGCCACAGCAACTCCGTTAAAGCCAAAGAAGTAGATCCCCACCGGCGTTAAAAGCCAGGTCAACACCGTCCACAGAATCATCAGTTTCAGCGTTTGATTGATCTTGCCGATTGCGCTGAGTGTATTGGTCAACGGCGTTGAGATGGCTCCCCAGCCGATGCTGAGTGTAAACAGGCCAAACGTTAATAAAGCCGGTTGCCACTTCTGATAGCGAGTTACTAGATGAGTGACCGGGAAAACCAGCACACACATGCCCACTAACATCGGGAAGATTAATAGCGAAATGAAGAAAAGAGTTTTTTCAATCGCTTTTTTCAGCAAGGCCTTGTCGTGCTGGAGTCGTGAGTACGTTGGGAAGGTGATCGCGATCACGTTCTGTACTGTCAGCATATACGGCATGGTTGACCACTGCTTAGCAAAGCTGATATAGCCAAACTCCCGCAGGGGTAAGAACAAACCTAACACCAGGTAAAATAGCTGATCTTTAATTCTGGCCAGAAAGTCGTTCAGCTGGAACTTAACGCCCATCCCGATCATCTCTTTGAGTGCTCGTTTATCAAGCGCTAATCCGAATGACCAGCCTTGGATAGCATACATGACTGTTACGCCGATAACTGACCGTGCCAGCACTGCCACGGTATATGAAGCCACTCCGTACCCCCTCACCGCAAAAAAGATCAGTAGGCCGTTATAGACCAGCTGCTCAATGACCTGGGGAAATACGAGTTTTGAAAAGTCCAGTTTGCGTTCCAGAATCACGGACGGAATAGTCTTCAAGCTCGCCAGCGGAAAAGAAAAGCCCAGCGCCAACAGTACGACGGCTCCTGCCCGGCCCACTTTCGGCTCAATAGCACCCGTAACAAAAACGCCCACGGTGATGGCAAAGATCAACCAAGAAAGCAGCTGCTGGACGGTAAAGACAGTTCTGTACTCTGTGGTAGTCGGGTTTTCCTTTTTTTGGATGAGTGCGGATGCCAAGCCAATGTCTGAGAGAAAGGTCAACAGTCCAATAATCTGCGTAACGACACCATAAATACCAAAGTCCTGAACACTCAGGTAAGCAGCTAGGACGGCCGACGCCACCAAGCCGATCCCGTATAGGAACATCGTGCGGACCATGTAGGAAAGTGCTCCAGACACAGTCTTACGTTTAATCTCGTGAACTGCGTCGTGCTCGATGGCCTGAGAGACTGGCATACGTGGCTACTCCAAATAAGATAGGCAAAGACAAAAGAGAGATACTATCACTGATCATTCTGACAGGAGTACTCCCCAAGTAAACACTCACCCAGTGCTCGCCTCCAGGCACGTCAATCAAGATAGTGCCGAACTGTCCTTTAGCAGTGTGTTCGGTGGGTTGGCCATCAATCTGGACTGTCCACCCTGGATAGTCAGCAATCAAAACGTTGAGGGCAATATCACTCAGGAAAGTAGTTTTAAAGAGCTTTTCAGAGCTACGATCGACAACGACTTCAACTTGTTTTTCTGTACCGGCTGGGACTAAAAAGAGTTCTTTACGAACCTCCAGCTGATCACTCATCGTCCTCGGAATATAGTCCGGCAGAACCGGGCTCATTTCTGCTCTGATTCGATCAGGGTCGGTGTAGTAAATGGAGTCGGGGGTGTCTAAGTACTTCTCCGGACGGAAGTAGTTCCAGCTTGTCAGAACCATGAGGACGACCAATATACTTCCCGCTCCTATCCGTAACAGCTTACGTGGCAGAAGCGCGACGCCTGCACCAGCTAACAAGGCAGCCAACAGGCTAACCACTGACAACCACCGCCAAGGAAACTGTATTGTCTGCAAAAGTGGGACCGCGTCCCAAATAAACTTGGAACGCAACAAAGTCATAAACGCACTCGCTGCCATCAAAATAACCAACGAAACATAAAAACTGAGTTGGGCTGTCAGCCGTTTTTGCCTGAGCAGAGTAAGTAGCCAGCTGAGTACAAAAAGGCCCAGTGCAATCAACTGTCCATAGCCGAGGAAGTACGACATGTCATCGTTAGGTCCCCAGGCAGAGCCACCATATCCCCACTTTGGATTAAAAAACTGCCGGATATAGAGGAAGTGGTTCTGGTAGGAGAAGTAGCCGCTAAAGATGGTGTAAATCTTGGTGAACTGATTTTCCAGCAGGGCTGGGAAGATATAAAAGGCGGATAAACAAACTGCCAACAGGTATCCTGCTAGTATGTTCAGCAGCTCGTTAAGGCGCATTTGTAGTTGTCGTTTTTGGCCTGAACGACGTTGACTCAGCCAATAGCAGACCGCAAATACTCCACTGATCGGGACAAACATCAAGGTAGTCAGGTTATGGCTAAGGAAGAGGGTGAGTAAGCCGCCAAGGAAGATCCACAGCCCAGCTCGTTCTTTTCGGATAACCATTACGATTCCTAGGAGGACCCATGGCAACGCCATCATCGCCCAAGCCTCGCTAAGCGCTCCCCGGACGTATAAGTTGACTGCTCGATAAGGAGCCAATGTATAAGCTGTGGCACTTACCCAGCCACCTGTCTTTCCAAAAAGCCGCTTCCCCAGCAAATACGCGCCTAAGAGAGTCCCCACGTTGGAAAGAAGATAGAGCAGCTTCAGCACCAGCACGATATCCAGGCGTAGCCAGAGTAATGCTGCCCCGACCACAAATGGCAAAGGGGCATAGAACTCGAAAAGTGGCATGCCATAGCCATAGCCGAGGTTTGCTGACCATCGGACTGGTAGCTGACCGTCCTGCAAGCCCCGGAGCATCTCAGCAACTCGAGCAGCATGGGTATAGTCATGGACATGAAAGAAGCTCGGCTGCAGCAATGCCCAGCTGGTAGCCAGGATCAGGAGGGCAGCAGAGAGGCTAAAGAGAAGCGTTTTCATGGACTTGCTTATTCTATGCTATCAGACTTGATCGTTGTTGCCACTCTCCGTACAATCGCAGTAATGCATCTCGAACCCCAGCCCCTTTCCTCCAAGCTCCTTTTCCGGATTATGCTGGTACTCATCATCTTCTTCTCGATCATGGCCGGGTACTATCGGGATCGTTTTGAGGTCTGGCGAACCAACAACGCACTTATCCTCGAGAAGTTTGACGTACAATCAACGCAAGAGCTGCTCAAGAAAGAGGTGGAGGTTCAATGAAGTTACTCGTCACCGGAGGGGCCGGATTTATCGGCTCTAACTTTGTTCATTACTGGTTGAGTCATCATCCTGAGGACGTGGTCATTAACTTTGATAAGTTGACGTACGCCGGCAACCTGGAAAACCTAAAAGACGTAGAAAGTAATCCGAACTACCAATTTATCCAGGGTGATATCACCGACCCAGTTGCTGTCAGTTCAGCTATGGAAGGCGTGGATATTGTGGTGCACTTTGCAGCCGAGACACACGTGGATCGTTCAATTCTGGGCCCTGGCGTCTTTTTGCAGACAAACATCATCGGCACCCAAGTTTTACTTGACGAAGCCCTCAAAGCCAAAGTCAAACGTTTCCATCATATCTCTACTGACGAAGTTTTCGGCTCGCTAGAACTTGGGACTGCTGAAAAGTTTAACGAGCAAACTCCGTACAACCCTCATAGCCCCTACTCCGCCAGCAAGGCCGGCTCGGATCATCTAGTGCGGGCGTATGGAGATACCTACGGCCTTCCCTATACCATCACCAACTGTTCTAATAACTATGGTGAGTATCAGTTCCCAGAAAAACTGTTCGGCTTAGCGATTACGAACGTGATTGAGGGCAAAACAGTGCCCGTCTATGGTGATGGACTGAATGTCCGCGACTGGTTATATGTGCAGGATCACTGTGCTGCCGTTGAAGCAGTTCTGCTTAGGGGCCGTGAGGGTGAGACCTATACTGTGGGCGGACTTAAAGATGACGTCAGTAACTTGGAAGTGGTCAAAATGATCCTGCAACTGATGGGAAAAAATGAAAACCAGATTGAGTATGTAAAAGATCGGCCGGGTCATGATCGGAGATATGCGGTAGACTGGACAAAGATCAACCAAGAGCTCAACTGGTCTCCCTCCGTTACTCTGGAAGAGGGACTACGGAAAACAATCGAGTGGTACCAGGCGCATCCCGACTGGTGGAAACCACTCAAGGAAAAAGCTCAGGGATTCTTTGCCCAAAACTACAAAAAAGCGTAAAGGAGCGTATGCAGATCGGTAGCCAATATCAAAAAGAGATTACCACCCAGAACTATCAGCAAAAACCCACCATCCAAGGTGTAGAAATCAAGCAACTCGCTTTTCATAATGATGACGGTGGCAACTTTAGCGAGTTGTTTAGATTAACGGAGGGGAAAGTCGAAGGATTTGAAGTTCCTTTTGAAGTGCGCCAAGTCAGCATGTCAGTCCTCACTCCTCAGACGATTAAGGCATTTCACATTCACTATCAACAAGAGGACCTATGGTATGTGCCTCCCTACGATCGTCTTTTAGCAAACTTCATCGACATCCGGGAAGACTCCCCCACTTATCAGAATAAGATGAGATTGGTTCTGGGTGGCGGCAAAAGCTTACTAGTCCGGATTCCTGCCGGAGTCGCGCATGGTGTCGCAAATATTTATCAACGCAGCATGACCTTGTTCTATGCAACTTCTGCTCAATTTAACCCACAGCAGCCTGATGAACATCGCCTCCCTTGGGATACGTTTGGCAGAGATCTCTGGGAGCTGACCAAAGGATAGAAGGGGAGACATGAACGAAACTTCTTCACAGCAGGTACTGGGAACTGGGCTCTCTGGGTTAGTAGGCTCCAAAGTAGTTGAGCTTCTGACGCAGTATCAGTTTGAGAACATCGACGTTGCCCATCCAACCAAGCCCACAGACATTACTAAGCTCGATCAAGTGTTAGCAACAGTTGAAAGCTCACCAGCGACAGTGCTCTTGCACTTTGCTGCTTTTACCGACGTGACCAAAGCTTGGGAGCAGCGCAATGATAAAAATGGAGTTGCGTATCAGGTCAATGTGGTCGGCACGCAAAACATGGCTGAAGCGGCCAAGCGGACTGGTAAACACTTGGTTCATATCTCAACGGCGTATGTCTTCGATGGCGAAAAAGAGGCCTCTTACACCGAGGAAGACCCTGTTCATCCGATTGAGTGGTATGGTCAGACGAAAGCTTGGGCAGAAGAAGCAGTTATTCAGTCCGGGGCGACCTATACCATTTTACGGATTGATCAGCCGTTCCGTTCAGACCCATTTAACCGTCCTGATGTGATCCGCCGGCTAGTCAACGGCCTTACCCAGGGAACCCTCCCTCCTCAATTCACTAATCACTGGATCGGGCCGACGTTCGTGGATGACTTTGTCAATGTTATTCAGTGGGGGATTGAGTCAAAGACGCCAGGTATCTTTCACGCTAGCTCGGGTGAGAAGTGGACTGACTATGACCTCGCTAAAGCCGTTCAGGATATTCTTCACGTTCCCGGCGAGCTGAAAGAAGGTGACCTCGATGCTTATCTTGCAAAGAGCAATCGTCCCTACCAACGGAATACTGCCATGTCTACTGAGAAGCTTCGTCACTATCTGCCGCAGCCTCAGCTGACTGTTCGAGAGGCAATTGCTCGCGTTCGGCTTGATGTTGCCGCCACTCGGTAATCTGACCATGATGACCGGTGAGTAATACCTTAGGAACTTTCCAGCCCAGAAAATCCTCTGGCCTAGTGTACTGCGGATGAGCTAAAAAACCCGGTACACTGTGTGACTCTCCCACCGTACTCTCCTCATTACCTAAGACGTTCGGAAGTAAACGGGTGACGGCATCTGCCATTACCAGGGCTGCTGGCTCTCCGCCAGTCAAAACGTAGTCTCCGATCCGAACTTCTTCGTCAATCAAGTGCTCAGCCACTCGTTCATCTACCCCTTCATAGTGTCCACAGATGATTACTAGATGCTCCAACTTACTGTACTGCTGGGCACTGCTCTGGGTGAAAAGTTTACCTTTCGCCGAGGTAAGGATAACTCGGGACTTCCAGGAGTGAGTTTGTAGGTTCTTCCGTCGATGTTCTTCTGGATCCTCACCTAAGATGTCCTTGAGGGCTGCGTAAATCGGCTCGACCTTCATCACCATTCCTGGTCCGCCGCCATAGGGCCGGTCATCGGTAACTCGGTGCTTGTCGGTCGCATACTCCCGGATATTGACCACCCTGAACTCGACAGCCTGTCCTTCCTGGGCTCTCTTCAAGATGGACGCCTGGAAAGGGGAGTCAAAGAAAGTGGGGAAGAGGGTCAGAATGGTAAGCTTCATGTATGCATTATACCGAATTGACTGCTATACTCTCCCCTGTTTCTAGAGAGGAACCTAAACCATGAATATCTGTGTCATCGGAACCGGTTTTGTGGGTGTTGTTTCCGCAGCCGTGTTCTCTTCCTTTGGTAATAAAGTTGTCGGGCTTGATATTGACCCGCAAAAGATCGAAAAACTCAAACAAGGCATCGTCCCCTTCTATGAACCCGGCCTGAAGGGCTTACTCCTCGAGCAGCAACAGGCAGGAAATCTTCATTTTACTACTGACTACCAGGAGGCTGTTTCGTCGGCAGAAGTGATCATCGTGGCGGTCGGTACTCCTTCCAGTAAAGAGGGCAAAGTTGAACTGAAGTACGTCAAGGCAGCAGCAGAGTCTATGGCGCCCCACCTCGCCAAGGGCGCAATCGTAGTGGTGAAGTCTACCGTTCCACCCGGAACACTTCCCAAACTGAAAGAGCTGATCCAGACTAAAGCACCTCACTCAGAGTTCCACATGGCCTCGGTGCCCGAGTTCTTAAAGGAGGGTACGGCAGTCGAAGACACTCTCCATCCGGATCGTGTAGTGATTGGAGCAACGGATGAGGGCGTCTTTGCTAAGCTCGAAGAGCTGCATGCCCCACTCAATGCCCCCGTGGTCAGGATGCTCCCAGAGTCGGCTCAAATGGCCAAGTATGCTGCCAATGCCTACTTAGCCACCAGAATTACCTTTATCAACCAGATTGCTGACCTTTGTGAACAGAATGATGCTGATATTAAAGACGTGATTCACGCCATGGGTTTTGACAAACGGATTGGGCACCACTACTGGTATCCAGGTTTTGGCTATGGTGGATCCTGCTTCCCTAAAGATGTTAAAGAGTTGGCGGCTTACTCCAGGTCAGTTGGTTTGTCTGATAACCTACTCAATCACTTGGATCGCCTGAATGAAGAACGGATTCCGAAGTTGATGGCTCAGTATGAAGCCGCTGTAGGTGGCTGGGCCAGTAAAAAAGTGGCAGTACTCGGACTTTCCTTTAAGCCCCACACCGATGACATGCGGGAAGCTCCCAGCATCAAGGTCATTCCCCTATTGCTGGAGAAAGGTGCCACGGTAGTGGGATACGACCCTAAGGCACTCACCACTGTCCCCTACTTTATTCCTGAAAACCCTGAAGCCACCTATACCGATGACATCGCAACTGCCCTCAAAGATGCCGACGTGATCATGGCGCTGATTGAATGGCCGGAGATTATCCAGTACGATTTTGCTACAGCCCGACGGGCCGGCTCGGCGCAGTGGGTGATAGATGCCCGCAACCAACTCGATCGCTTACAGCTGATGAAGCTTGGCTTTCAGTATATTGGGGTGGGACGTTAAACACATGGAGAACGAACAGCTCTCTCAGTCAATCTTAATTACCGGTGGAACAGGTTTTGCCGGTAGGCATTTAATCCAAGCTCTGCTGGATCAGGGATTTCAGCAGATTCACACTACCCACTTTGGTCAGGCTCCCCTTCCTGAGGTATGTAAAGACACTCATGTGATGATTCACAATGTTAATTTGACTGACCCGGCTGCAGTGGCTGAACTGGTTCAAAAGACGCAACCCGCGCAAATTTATCACTTGGCTTCGTTTGCGGCCGTAGGTAAGAGCTTTGAACAAGCAGAGCCTCTTTTGCAAAATAACATCATGCTCCAGCTGCACGTCCTGAATGCTGTTCAGCATCACGCCCCGACAGCCAGAGTGCTAATCATCGGCAGTGCTGAAGAGTACGGTCGGGTGCCGGCAGGACTGGATGGCCGAAAAATTGATGAGTCTTTCCCTTTTAATCCGGTTAATCCGTACGCCGTGACGAAAGTCACCCAAGATCTCTTAGCCCAGGCCTTCTACTTTTCCTTTGACCTGCAAGTCCTAAGAGTGCGTCCATTCAATCATATTGGTGAGGGTCAGTCGCCCGAGTTCGTCATTCCGGCTTTCGCCAGCCAGGTCGCAGCAGTTGAAAAAGGAAAGCAGGATGTGATCAAAGTTGGAAATCTTTCCTCTGTCCGGGATTTTACCGATGTCAAAGATATGGTCCAGGCCTACGTTACCGTCATGAACAAAGGGAAAGTCGGTGATGTATATAACATTGGTAGCGGTCGTGGCTGGAAAATTGGTGAGGTTCTGGATATGCTACTTGCTCATAGCACACAGAAGATTAAAGTAGAGGTAGATCAAACTCGTCTTCGCCCAAGTGACGTTGAGTACTTTGTGGCTGATGCTACCAAAGTTCAAGCACTCGGTTGGTCGGCCCAGATTCCGTTATCAGAAACATTGGAGCGCATCTTAAACGAATGGAGAGAAAAAGTATGAAAAAAGCGTTCATTACTGGAGTAACAGGCCAGGATGGTTCTTATCTGGCTGAGCTACTTCTTGAAAAGGGTTATGAAGTCTATGGTTTGACCCGCAGGACGAGCACGCAAAATGTGGACCGTCTCCAACGAGTGATTCACCATGATCGCTTACACCTTATCTCTGGTGACTTACTGGATCAGCACTCCATCACGGTGGCTATGAAAGATATCCAGCCAGATGAAGTTTACAACCTGGCAGCACAGTCGTTTGTCAAAACGAGCTGGGATCAACCCGTTCTGACCGGTGAGTTCACGGCACTGGGCGTGACCAGAATGCTGGAAGCTGTTCGTTTTGCCTGCCCCGAGGCAAAGTTCTATCAAGCCAGCTCTTCAGAGATGTTCGGAAAAGTTCAACAGGTTCCTCAGGTAGAGAGTACGCCGTTCTATCCCCGCTCACCCTATGGGGTCGCCAAGGTCTACGGTCACTGGATCACCGTTAATTATCGAGAGTCATTTGACCTATTTGCCTGCTCAGGCATCTTGTTCAATCACGAGTCACCTCGCCGTGGTCTGGAGTTTGTTACTCGGAAGATTGCCAATGGTGTTGCCCGCGTCAAGCTCGGGAAACAAAAGACGATTGAGCTTGGTAATCTGGAGGCCAAACGGGACTGGGGATATGCCAAGGACTACGTTGAAGCGATGTGGTTAATGCTCCAGCAAGATGAAGCTGACGACTTTGTAATTGCCACTGGTGAGACGCATTCTGTAGAAGACTTCTTAAGACTTTCTTGTGAAGTTGCCGGCATCTCTGACTGGCAGTCTGTCTACACTCACAATCCTATCTATGACCGCCCTGCTGAAGTTGACTTATTGATTGGAGATGCCTCAAAAGCAAAACAAAAGCTCGGCTGGACGCCGAAAGTCAACTTTGAAGAGCTCGTCAGGATCATGACGGAAGCAGAGCTTGAGGCTGAAAGCAAAACCGCATGAAAAAAGCTTTTGTCATTATCCCGACGTACAACGAACGGGAGAACATTCTCAAAGTCATTCCTATCCTGCTGGAGACCTTCAAACAGATCAAAAACTGGGAGATGAATATTCTGGTGGTTGATGATACTTCTCCGGACAAAACTGCCGACGTAGTTAAGGATTTTGCCAAGAAGTACAAGCAAGTCCACTTGGTGTTGAATAAGAAAAAATCCGGCTTGGGCGGGGCGTATCTAAGAGGAATGGATCAGGCGTTTCATGAGTATGGAGCTGATGTCGTTTTTGAGTTTGACGCTGATCTCTCTCATAACCCGGCAAAGATCCCGGAGTTCCTGCGCAAGATTGACGAAGGCTATGACATGGTGTTGGGCTCTCGCTACATCCCCGGAGGGGGCATTCCGGAGGACTGGGGCTTGCACCGCAAGTTTTTGAGTGTGGTAGGGAACTTTGTAATCATGGTGATCCTGACGAACTTCACCATCCGAGACTGGACTGGTGGTTATCGGGCAATTACCCGCAAGGTGTACGACGCTGTTGAGCCAGAGATGCACGACGAAAAGTTCACTGGTTATACTTTCCAGATTGGCTTTCTACATAAAGCAGTCAAAAAAGGTTTTAAGATCATCGAGATTCCGTTTAAGTTCGTCGACCGGACCATTGGTGTCTCCAAGTTGGGTAATGAGTACATCAAGAACAACTTGCTCTACCTCTTCAAAGTGAGAGGTAAAGAGATCGCCCAAAACCGAATCTTTAAGTTTGTCATCACAGGTGGAATCGGAGCACTGGTTCAGTTACTGTCACTCTTCTTGTGGAGAGCCATTCTGCCGTATGAGTTAGCCGTCTTTATGTCGATTGAGACTGCCATCGTCTCAAACTTTATCTTCAGTAATATCTGGACGTTCTCTGATCGCAAACTCAAAGCCTCTCAATATCCATCAAAGTTTGTCCAGTTTAACTTGGCCTCAGGCGGTTCAATTCTGATTCAGGTGGTGATTGCTTTCCTCGGAAAGAACTTGATTGGGCTGTTTGAGTTGTTTAGACTACCAGTAGTACAAGTTGTCATCGATACCGGGATGATCTACGCAGTAGTGGGTATCCTGGTGGGCATGTTCTGGAACTTCTTTGCCTACACGACACTCATTTGGAAAAAACCAACAGAAAGCCATGCCTAGCGCCTGGTTTGCCAAAGCCCAGAAGCTTCGTCCGCTGGAGTGGGTAGTGATCGGTGCGGTTTTAGTCGCTGCTTTCCTCCGCCTCTGGAACCTTCCCAACACCCTGGAGTTCCTGGGTGATCAAGGTCGGGATGCCATTATCGTCGCCGATATCTTCAAAAAGGGTGACATCGTTCTGATTGGCCCAGTCACCAGTACCGGCAATATGTACCTGGGGCCGCTGTACTACTACTTCATGGTCCCATTCCTCTGGTTAACGTATCCCAACCCGATCGGGCCAGCCTATGCGGTGGCATTTCTGTCAATTTTGACCACGGCCTTGATGTATGTGTTGGGGAAACAACTAGTGGGAGAAAAAGCCGCGGCGCTTGCAACGGTGTTGTTTGCCACTTCCAGTGTGGTCGTTAACTTTGCCCGTTTCAGCTGGAATCCTAATCCAGCTCCTCTCTTTGGTTTATTATTCCTGTGGTGTCTGCATAAGGCCCAGCTGAAGCAGCCAAAATACTGGATCGGAGTGGCAGCCTGTGTGGCGGTTCTGATGCAGCTACACTATGTGGCACTTTTGACCTTGCCGATTGCTGGGCTCTATTGGCTGTGGCAGGCTCGGCAGTGGAAAAAAACGGAGCCTGACCAGCGGCGTGACTTCATCCGGGGAACGGTGGTAGGCTTTGCCATCTTCTTGCTTTCTTTGTCTCCACTGATCCTGTTTGACCTCCGCCATGACTTTGTGAACGTTCGTGCTCTTGAAGATTTTTTGGTGAGTAGCCAAGATTCGGTGGCTGCTTTACCCCTGTCCCAAAAACTTTGGCATGTCATCAAAGAGACGCATGGTCGGAGTCTGCAACTCTTCTTTGAGATCACAATCGGTAAACATCGGAACTTGAATACCGTACTACTGGTCGTTGTTTTGGCTGCCCTTGCCTATCTTGTTCGACAGCGGAAAAGCCCTTATCAGGCCGGCTACCAGCTGTTGGCCGTGACGTATGTGATTAGTGTGCTCGGTCTGTCTTTTTATCGAAGCTCAGTTTTTGACCACTATATTGCTTTCTTCTTTCCGGCAACCTTCCTGATCTTCGGCAGTGTCCTGGACTTAATCGGACGCTGGCGTTGGGGGTGGGGAGTCGTCGGGATTGCCCTTCTTTACTACTGGAGCTACAACTTACCGATCATGCCGCTTCGGACGATTGGCTGGAAGGCGTCAGACATGCAGCGGACGGCCCAGACAGTTGCTGACCGAGTCAAACCCGGCGAAAGATACAACATTGTCCTTCTCTCAGAGACCAAGGATATCTACGGCATGAACTACCGTTACTTCTTGACCACTACGCCTACTCCGCCGTTGACACTTGAGCACTTTGGAGAAGTTGAAACGTTGTTTATAATCGACGAACAGCAAATTGAGAAAGACGTCACTAGTTTGCCGATTTATGAGATCGTGGTTTTCCCAAATCACGAACCATCAGAGGTGTACTCTGTGCCTGGAGGCCCGAAGATTACAGTGTTACGGAAACAGCCATGAGTAAGCCCTCTCCTTTTTTATCTATTGTCATTCCGTCATATAACGAAAGCCGAAACATCGACCGAGGTGTTCTCGAACATATTCTCGAGTATCTTGAGTCTTTTCCCCATAGTTGGGAAGTCATCTTTACTGACGATGGATCATTGGATGGAACAACTGACAAGATTGAAACCTTTATTGAGAAAAACCAAAAGAAAGTCAGCGGTGAGCTCAAACTGCTGAAGAATATTCATGCCGGTAAGGGGCCCACAGTCCAGGCCGGGATGCTGGCAGCCCGTGGTCAGTGGCGGCTTTTTTCAGATTTTGACCAGTCTACTCCCCTCCGCGATGTCGAGAAACTCCTCCAGTTTGCTCAGGAGTTTCCGGTAGTGATCGGTTCGAGAGAAGGGGAAGGTGCCAAACGCGAGCGGGAACCAATCCATCGTCATATCATGGGTCGTGGCTTCAACTTGCTCGTTCAGATGCTAGCTATTCCAGGCATTCACGATACTCAATGTGGTTTTAAGCTTTTCTCGCAGCAAGCGACTGAGAAGCTTTTCCCGTTGATGCATGTCTATGGCAAACAGGAGGAGCGCCAGGATGCCTTTACCGGCGCTTTTGACGTGGAAGTGCTGTACTTAGCCCGGAAGTTTGGCTTTCCGATTAAGGAAGTCCCTATTGAGTGGAAGCACAACGAAACTGACCGCGTTAATCCGATTAAAGACTCACTCCGCATGCTTCGTGATATCCTTAAAGTCAGACTCGCTGACTTAAGCGGTGTCTATCGCCAATAGTATGCATAAATCATTACTATGGTTCTGCTTCTACCTTCTGGTACTGACTGTCTACGCGATCTTCAGCTATGCATTGACTGACCCTAATTTGGTCCTGTCGAGCTGGCCTCCATATTGGAGCTTCCAGCAGTGGATGTGGCAGACCTTTTTCCAGAATCCCCAACTGTTAACGCAAAGCTATACTGTCCTGATGATTCTAACCTTGGTCTGCTGGTGGCAAGTCGTCCAAACTCTGCCACCCAGGCTGAATCGAAAGGCTGTTTTACTGAGATGCTTGCTGCTCTGTGTCCCCCTTTTCTTTTCCTATAATGCGCTCTCTCACGACGTCTTTAACTACTTATTTAATGCCAAGATGGTTCTGGTGTATCACGCCGATCCCCATGTTCACGTAGCGCTCGACTATCCGGATGACCTCTGGACTCGTTTCATGCATAACACGCACACGCCGGCTCCCTACGGCTATGGTTGGACAGTGTTTTCGCTGTTGCCCTATGCCCTAGGTATGAACAAGTTTCTGCTCAGCTGGCTGATCTTCCGGGCGCTGAACATCTTAGCAATTCCCCTTTTATTCGTGCTGCTAATCAAACTTGGCCAAGTTCTGAAAAAGGATGTTTCGGCCAAAGATCTAGCACTCGTATTCCTCTCTCCGTTGTTTCTGATCGAGATCGTCAGTAATAGTCATAACGACTTATGGATGTTGATTCCGGCTGTGGCGTCGCTTTGGCTGGTCTTTCAGGCAAAGAAAAGGGGAGTGGGGAAGCGGCTGATTCTTTCCGCTGTCCTATTGGCTGTTTCGATTTCCACCAAGTTGGCGACAGTCACGCTCTTCCCCATTTGGTTTTTCGGTGCTTGGAGAGCAAGCTCAACAGCTGGTAGCATCAAATGGTTGCCACAGTCTCCCCGCCGCTGGCTAGATTTGGGCTGGGCCTTGGTCCAAGAAAACCTGGGCTTCATAGCCAGTACTCTCTTATTCCTCCCCTTGCTCATTAGTCGCTCTCAGTTTTTCCACCCTTGGTATTTGCTATGGTCGCTGATCTGGTTGCCCCTCATTTCGGTAAGATGGTGGAGGGTGTTCCTGCTCGCTTTAGTGGTTAGTTCATTGTTCCGGTACGTGCCTTGGCTGCTTGCTGGCGGTTTTGAGAACCAGGTTCTCGAGCAACAACAAGCTGTGACTTGGATTGGAGGGCTGCTCGGCTTAGGATTAGGGATGATTTGGCAAAATTTTTTGAGCCGGAAGCATACATGAAGAAAACGAACCGATCTGTCCCTCACTCTGCACTTCCCTTTTTACTTGGAATGCTTAGTGTGGTCGGTTTATATGTCATTACTCATCTTTGGCAGCTGACTTTCTTCCCTGTTTTTGCTGATGAAGCCATCTATATTCGTTGGGCACAGTTGATTCTGGATGACTGGAAACAGTATCTCTTTTTTGCTCTGAATGATGGGAAGACGCCGTTATTTATCTGGATGCTGGCAGCAGCTCAATCCTGGAGCACGGATCAGCTGCTTGCGGGTCGCCTGGTCAGTGTCTTAGGTGGTGGAGTACAACTCCTGGCTACATGGCTGATCTTACGCCAGCTCAAGCTGAAGCGGCTTACGCAGCTTCTCGGGGTGTTATTAGTGGTGGTGCTACCTTTTTGGTTTACCTATCATCGTTTAGCTGTGATGGATGGCTGGTTGACAGCATGGCTGTCGCTCTCCTTCTGGGCTGCTCTCAATATTGCAGACGCCCCACCTAAAAACCGGGTGCGCTGGGTATTACTCGCAGGGGTGACCTATGGCCTAGCTTTGTGGACCAAGCTGCCAGCGTTATTTTTTGGTCCAGTCTTCTTGGTTGTCCCCTTTCTTCATAAGGAACAGAAGTTTCGACTGAATCAGCTGATACGGCTCTGGTGGCCGTATGTAGCCAGCGCAGGAGTTGGTTTGTTGATTTTTGCTACTTTGCGGCTGGTGCCAGGTTTTGGCCAACTCTTTAGCCGGGGACAGGACTTCTCATACACTTTTTCGGAAGTTCTAGCCGGTAGATGGACTGAAAGCTTTGCCAATATGGTTCGCTTTACTAGCTACTTCGGTGCTTACCTGACTTGGCCGATCTTAGTCTTGATCTTTGCCGGTCTTTTTTCAGCTCGGGAACGCAGGCGCGTCGGACTTTTGATTCTGTCAGCACTTGTTTTCTTGATACCGTTTGTTGTGTTGGGTAAAGTTGTTCACCCGCGCTATCTGCTGCCTGCCGCCCTATTTTTGACGATTGCTGCAGTGACCAGCATGGAGTCACTCGTTGACCGCTGTCGTACCGCTATCCAACATGGCCACGTGGCTTGGGTAGGAATCGCTATTCTGATTGCCTTATTAACGGGTCAAGTTTTCACTTATGCAGTCCTGTTCATGTCGACGTTTATCTTTACTCCGGACAATACTCCTTTTGTGCCAGCAGATCGCCAACAGTATTTGGAAGAGTGGTCCTCCGGCCACGGCATCATTCAAACTGTCGCCTTACTTGATCGTCTAACTGAAGATCACAGTGTTGCAGTCGCCACCGAGGGAAGATTTGGCACACTGCCGGATGGGCTACTACTTTACTTCCATGGACAAGATGTCAGTAATCTTTATATAGAAGGTACTGGTCAATATCCGGTCAAAAGTTTGCCTGAGTTTTTCGTCGAACGAGCCAAGAACTTTGACCAAGCATTGTTAGTCGCCAACTCTCACCGAATGGAAATTAGCCTCCCATCGACTCAATTGGTTGCCCAGTTTTGCCGACCCAACAACGCTCCCTGCCTGCAAGTCTGGGATGTCACTTTATTGGTAAAGGCTCAGCCAAGTAGCCATACCCCTTGATCGTTCGGACGATGGAGCCATACGGCCCCAACATCATTCGGAGTCGACGGATGTAGACGTCAATAGTGGCATAGCTGGGAATCTTGCCGTCTGGCCAGATGTGGTTAATTAGTTGATCCCGTGTCACTACCCGGCCGTTTTGCCTGACTAGATACGAAAGTACCTGAAACTCTCTCCGCCGTAATCGCAGTATATGCTTCCCTAGGATCACCTGACCCTTGTCTAGTAAGAGCTCGAGCTCACCAAAACGGATCGCCTCTTCTTTTCGATGCTTGGTACTGTAGAGTAGACGCTCGATCCGCAGAAGGAGCTCTGTAGTCGAAAATGGCTTGATCAGATAGTCGTCTGCACCTTTCCGAAGCCCGTTTATACGATCCTGGACGGTCGATTTTCTGGAGAGAACCAGCAGTGGAGCCGTATGGTCGAGTTGTGTCATATATTCCACCAACTCCAAGCCATCCCCATCAGGCAAGGCTCTGTCAAGGACAATCAGTGCAGGCCGCTCCTCTGCCAAGTATCTGTAGCTAGACTCCAGATTCGAGGTGGTCGTCATGGTGTACTGTTTAGGGAGGACCTGGGCAATGCTTCTGGCCACCAAAGGGTCGTCTTCGACTAGTAAGACTAGGTGTTTCATGTTTACTACTATACGGAGGATTCTGAAGAAAAACTGAAATTTTACCCTTTTCCCATAGAAGAGGGACTAAAATCGATAGCAGCAAAAATGCTAAAGTCTTTGCTATAATAAGGCGTTCATTTCCCAGGTAGTGAAATGGCATCACAACAGGTTCTGGCCCTGTTATTTAAGGTTCGAATCCTTACCTGGGATCACAGACTAGATCACAAACTGCCCGTCTTTGTAGATCACTTTTTCGGTGCCATTACTGAGCTTGGCAGTGACTGTCCGATCAGTCGTCGAGATAATGTCAGTATGCTCGGGCGAGTCGTTGTAGCCTAGCTCTTCCCACTCTGCTTTGGTCAACTTTGAGGCTTCACCTCGGTAACAGTCCTTGTAGGCCATTCCGATTGCCAAGTGGGTATTTCCAAATGGTCCTCCGATGTTTTCGTCAAAGAGTGTCTCGGCCATCACGTGAGTAATCCGCGACATCCGTTTATCCGTCAGCGAATACTCGCCGATCTTGTCGGCGTTGGGGCTTTTCAGCATCTGTTGGAGGAGTTTGTTACCAACTCGGGCACGGGCATCGACAACCAAACCATTTTCAAAATGAAGGTCGATATCTCGCAGGACATTCCCATATCGGTAGAGGGGTTGATTGAAGTGGATATGTCCGGAAGTTCCCCGCCAGTTGGGAGAAGTAAAGAACTCAAAACTGGGAATGTTCCGACCACTACCGCCTTGCCAGATGCGCTCTTTGCCCAGTTGGACTTTCAGATCCACGTCTGGGCCTTTGACCTCCAGCCACTCAATCTCCATGTCATTCAGTTTGTTCTTGATCTCTTCTTGAAACTTGAAGAGCTTCTTCCACTCAGCGACAGGATCTTCTTTGTCCAAGAAACAGGCTTTGATGATCTGTTGCCAGTACTCTTCCAACGACAAGCCGACTTCCTTAGCTTTGGCGGCAACACCCCAGAGGGCGAGCGTCCAAGTGAAGTCACCCTTGATCTCTTTTTCCATCAGCCATTTTCGATAGGGGTCCCGAGCATCTCGAGCCTTGGTGATCTTGCCGGGATCCACATCTTTAAGCTCTTCGGGATCCACGTCTGCCAAAATACCCACTTGATGATCAATCATCTTGACACGGGCACGGTAGTACTCTTCCGGAAAGAACGTCAACTGCTCTTCATTAGCTAGGTCGTAGAAGTCTCGTTCAAAGCCGGTCGGAATAAGGCGAATGATGGGATGACCGCCTGCTTTCAAGACTGCATTCTGGAGTGCCAACGCCAAAGGCTTAGCCACGTCAGGAACGGCACACTGAACGACCTCACCGATTTTGATTCCTTGACCTGAGTTGAGTGCAAAGTTAACCAGCACTTCTGCGTACTTTTTAATAACTTCTTGAGATGGTTGATACGTCGGCATCACTTCCTTCCTGCCAGGCTTCTAAAAAGACTTTTAATTTTTGAACTGCTCGAGCACGATGGCTGAGCGTATTTTTTACTTCTTCACCAAGTTCTGCAAAGGTCTGAGTATATCCGTCGGGGATAAACAGTGGGTCGTAGCCGAAACCAGCATTGCCTCGTTCTTCTGCTCCAATCTTACCCGATACTCTTCCTTCAAAAAAGTGAGCTGTGTCAGTGTCTGGTAAGTAAAGGGCCAAGACAGTGATAAACTCAGCCTCTCGATCTGACTGATCTTTAAGTTTCTCGAGCAGGTGCATGTTGCGTTCATGATCTGAACCAGGAATCCAACGTTTCGAGTGGACACCTGGCTCACCATTGAGCGCATGGACCATCAGTCCTGAGTCGTCTGCGACGACTGGCGCGTGGGCAATCGCGGCAAATGCTTTTGCCTTCAAGAGTGCATTCTCAGTAAAGGTCTCGCCCGTCTCTTCAACGTCAAAATTAGCCGGAACACCGGCCTCTCGCGGAGAGAGCACTCGAACAGAAGGGAGCGCGAGTTGGGCTTGAATCTCACGCAGCTTATTGGCATTATTGGTCGCCAATACCAGCTCAGTCATTAGCCCTGTCCGCCACCAAGCATACCGCCAAGACCACCGGTCATAGCCTGAAGCTTCTTAGCAGCTAACTCCTGGGATTTTTTAATTGCTCGATTCAAAATATCGATTACTTCGGGGCTACTGATTCCCTGAACTGAGAGTTGCTTGATTTTTTGATCACCGGAAATGACAACTAAGATATCACCCTCTTCGATCCTGATCTCTTCGGCTGCCAACTCGTCTTGCATCTGCTTTGCCTGCTTGCGGAGTTGGTTGAGATCACCAAGTGCCTTAAATGGATTTGCCATAGCTCTCCTCGTGTTTTTTTGCTTCTAGCTTCTCGATTCTACTATAAGAAAACTTCTTGTGCGAGTTGGATCAACTGATCGGCTTCACCAGAAGGAACGGTGACCGTAGAGAGTGACTCCGCCACTTTGCCACTCTGGGCGAGCTGGAACTCAAAGGCTGTCGGCTGACCGATGAGCGACTCGCAGGCTTGATCTAAGATCGAGCGGAATTTGGGCTGTTTCAACTGATCTCTATGGAACTGATAAAACACTTCCACACAAACGTTGCCGTTGGCAGTCAGGGAAGCCTTGGCTGAACGCAGGAGGGCAGCCAGTGAAGAGTTCCGTTGCTCCACTGCAGCCACAAACTCCTGCCATTTCTCAATCAGTAACATCGAGAGCGCCGGATCTACTGCACGATGGAGGCTGGATTGGTCGGCCTGCACTGGTTCAACAGTCTGATGAGAAGGGACTCGGTCAGCTACGTGAGACAAGCTACTACTCATCTGAGGGGCAGCTGCTACATTTCTTGAACCCGAAACAGCAGAAGCACTTCTGGAAGAAGGACTTATGGCTGTGGCTCCACCATCTCTTTTCTCCTGTGCACGAAAAACCAGCTCAAGCGACTTGAGTTCGAGATTTAAAAATGGTATCGGTCCTGAAATAGAAACTTCCGGCAAAGAAAACTGAGCCAGCAGGAACTGACTTATGCGCTTGGTATATTTTGCCTGCTTGGGCTCGGTAATTGCTAGGATCAAATCTTGATGCAACAGATGGAGCAAGGTTGACAGGAACTGCCTCTGATCAGCGTTTTGGAGACGCAGGCTATTAAAAATACTGACCACTTGTTGTTCGTCTTTGCCAATAATGGCGTCGACTAACTGAAAGACGGTCTCACTTGGTGTAGTACGTAGATAGTTCTGGACGTGTTCTGCAGTAATTTGGTCTACCCCGGCCGCGACCATTTCCAGGAGTTTAACGGCATCCCGAAAGCTACCATCTACGGACTCGACAATCGCAGTAAGTGCTGCCTCATCGATCTTCAGCTTCTGATCTTTGATGATCGGTTCCAGTGCAGCCCGAAGCTCCTGATGGGTCGCTTTGGGAAAACGGATAAGGGTGGAACGCGAAACGATTGTCGCCGGCACCTTGTGTTCTTCAGTGGTCGCCAAGATAAAGACGACGTGAGACGGCGGCTCCTCCAGCAGCTTCAACAGCGCATTAAAGGCCTCGGTCGTCAACATGTGAACTTCATCCAGAATGAACACCAGCGTATTGCCTTCTTGGGGTGGTAGATACGCTTGCTCCTTTAATGCCCGGACATCATCAATGCCGCGATGACTGGCAGCGTCCATTTCATTGACCGCTAGCGAGTTGCCCTGAATGATGCGCTGGACAAGCTCATCTTGGGGATTCACATCCTTGAGCGGTGTGCCTTTGGCATTGGCTGGATCGTTGAGCATGGCAGCGATAATCCGGGCAGTGGAAGTCTTGCCCGCGCCACGAGGTCCAGTTAACAGTAAGGCATGGGGAAACGTCTTCGCCGTCCGTAACTTTTCGAGTTGTTCTCGAACTGACTGAAGATGCAAACCTGAGATAGTCGTCGGTCGATACTGACGATACCAAGACATAGGTGCAGTCTACCTGTTTACTCTGCGTGATGATAGCCCAATAAGTGCATCAATCCATGCTCGACAAAGAAACAAATCTGATCATCTACTTTTTTACCAAATCTACGTGCGTTTTCAACGGCTGCTGGAAAGCTGATGACGATATCACCCAAGTGTGGTGGCATGCCTTCCGGCATCGGAAAGTCGTGCAGCTCGTGCTTCTCATGCTGTGGGAAAGAAAGCACGTCAGTGGTACCCTCGTGCTTTAACTGGGATTCGTTGAGGACTTTAATCTTACGCGTTCCCACCACCGAGATATCAACCTGGGCATCTTGAATGCCGTTCTCGGCTAAGACAGTCATCGCCCGTTGGCGAATCTGCTTCCGATTCACAGGATAGCGCGACTGGACAAACAAATTAACGAGGATCATAGCGTAGATCAAGCGGGCCAAGCTGGACTTGATTCATCGGATCATTAATGAAGAACATCAAGACGTGACCCCGAGCTTGCGGTGACCAGACTTTACCATCTAATATCGTTTCTGGCGAGCCTCCAAATTGATAATGGACCCACTCCGATGGTCCCAGATCTGCCACCACTCCCACAACAGCGCGTTGGTCAGCCGGATTGATCATTACCATCTTCCGAAACTTCAGCCAGTTTTTAATGATACTGGGTGAGTTCTGCCAAGCTTGTAAAAACTGTGCCTGAACCGCAAAGTAGTACTCCTCTTGCAGGACGCCGTGCTCGGTCAACTGCCCCATCTCGGTAAACCAGCCAAAACCGCCACGGACCTGCCGGATACCAGCAGTGTGACAGCGCTGGTGCTCAGCCAAGGTGTCGGTCGGATGACGACGTAGATGGGGGAGTGACTGCATCACACCGATGGAGTGTGGCAACCGGACGCCTTCCAGCTCTGCCGCCACCTCAAAACCAAACAGGTCAGTCAGCTGTTGCTCCAGATACATCTCGTCTTGCTTGGGTAAGTGACCCGCGGGCTGCTGGGTCATCTCAACCATCTTCTCCATCACTGCAGCGTGTTCTTCACGAGTTAACTCGACATACATCTCATGCAGTTGATCGGTGGGTGGTGCTGAAGTCGTCATGGCAGGCAAAAACAACTACCTACTCCCCTATGGGAGTCTTTTATTTTGCTCTCTTTATCCTACACAGTTTTTGGGGTGCTGAGGAGATCCTTTGCAGCAGCCAGTCGTTCAAGCGTCAGCTGCTTGCCAAGAACGGCCAGTGTTTCAAACAGCGGTGGGGTGAACTCCCGGCCAGTCGCAGCAATACGGATCATCATAAAGAACTGGCTTTTCTTATAGTCGTGTTGTTCCTGAAGCTGCCGTAGAACACCTTCAAGTCGCTGATGGGTCCAGTCCTCTAGCGGTGAAACTGCATTGATCACTTCTCCGAGCTGTTGAGTGACCACTTCCGGAGTAGACTTGCGGCTGAGTAGCTGCGCGTCGACCTCGATCGGTCGATAGAAGAAACTGGTCAGCTCTTCGATGTCCTTCAAGGTGACTAAACGCTCAAGCACCAGGGGCAATAGCTGTTGCATTCGGTCCTGCGGAAAGTCCGATGGTAAGTAGGGCTGGAGGCGTTGAATCAGTTCTTCGACCGGGAGCTTGCGGATGTACATGCCGTTCATCCAGTCCAGCTTCTTGGTATCAAAGATCGGGCCGGTTTTCTGGATCCGGTCCAGCGCCATCACTTTCAAAAACTCCTCAAATGAAAAGAACTCCTCACCACTTGGATGTGACCAACCCAACAGAGCAATAAAGTTCAACAGCGCTTCAGGTAAGTAGCCTTTCTCTCGATAACTGAGGATTGAGACGTCGTTCTTGCGTTTGGACAGTTTGCTTTTGTCGGCGTTGCGAATCAACGGCATGTGGGCAAATACTGGAGGCTGCCAGCCAAAGGCTTGGTAGAGCAGGAGATGTTTCGGCGTACTGCTGATCCACTCCTCCCCTCTCAAGACGTGGCTAATCTTCATCAAGTGATCATCTACGACTACTGCAAAGTGATAGGTCGGGAAGCCATCGGATTTGAGGAGGACGCCGTCATCCACATTCCGGACGTCAAACTCGACGTGTCCACGAATGGCGTCTTCCCAGCTGACAGTCCCCTCGTCCGGCATCTTTTGGCGGACGACATATGGAGTTCCGGCGTTCAACTTTTCATTGACCTCTGCTTCAGAAAGATTCCGGCACAGACGATCATAGCGGGGCAGTTCACCTGCTTTGCGCTGGTCCTCTCGCATCTGGGTGAGTCGCTCAGACGTACAGAAACAGTGATAGGCATGACCGCTAGCCAGCAGTTGGTCAATGTACTCACGGTAGATATTGAGGCGTTCAGACTGTTTATAGGGGCCGTACGGTCCACCTTTTTCTCCACCTTCGTCATAGTCGATCCCTAACCACTTAAAGGCCTCATAGATCTTTTCCTCGGCACCTTCGACAAAGCGAGTCCTGTCAGTATCTTCGATCCGAACCACAAACTGGCCGCCAGTCTGACGGGCTAACGCCAAGTCAAACATGGACATCCAGGCAGTTCCCACATGGGCAATCCCAGTAGGACTAGGCGCAATACGAGTACGAATAGGAGAAGTTTCAGTCATGAGGTGATTATACTCGATCTGGAACTAGAACCCAGTGCCGCTCTCGGTCGTTCCAGGCTGCTGAATATACAGCGGATCAACTGCTGGCACATAGGCCATGAAGCCACCGTCGCCCTCAAAGATATAGATCGGCTGCATATACTCTTGTTCTTCCGGATCATCATAGTAGCCAAGGATAATATTCCGAATGATGGCGGTATCCTCGATGCCCTTCTGAGCCACATAGGCTTCGCCAGCCTGAACGAGCTGCCAGGCAGAAGTCACCGAGCGAAGTGGATAGGTGTGTCGCTGGGTATAGTCGATCTCCTGGTAGTGATAGTGAAGCTCAACAATTTGATCTTGGCCGCCCAAGGCACCGGTCAGGATGCCGTTCAGTGCTCCCTCGTCTCCGTTAGGTGTAAAGAAGGCCCGCGTACCGTCAATCGGATAACGGTTGACGTCGACTCGCAAGAAGTCTGCGTCGGAGAGCGAAACTGCCGGCTCCAGCTGGCCACCGAGTGACTTGTAGTAAGAAACGGTTCCTGAGGCGGTTGCAATATCTTCTGGTAAGTTTTGGCCAGCCTTGACGAATGCTTTCAAAATCGAGACAGCGGCACTCTCGTTGGGAAGGTTGACGTTAGAAAGTAACTCTGCCCGAGATAGGTAGTCGGTCTGCAGGTCAAACGAAAAGTTCTGAATGTTCATCTCAAGGGTAGCTTGAATTGGCTGGGTCTTGGTCCATCGATAGAGAGTGGTACTCAAAATAGTCGGTTGGAAGACAAAGCCGTAGTTGGCCGCGATCTGCTTGGCTCGCTGATCTGCCAACAGACTCAAGCTGGTGCGGTTCATCAAAAAGACTTTGGCTCGGTCGCCGAAGTTCGGCAGGCGACTAGTGGGGATCTCTAGCTCATACGCTGAGGGTTTGTCGGCTGATGTCTGCTCCGGAAAACGGAGCGGCGGCAGAACACCAAACCCAACAGTCGGAGGTGGCGGTGGATCAGGAAACACCGACTTATAGAAAGCATAGCCCGCAGTGAATAAAAAGCGGCCGATGATCAGCGCCACCAACAAGATCGATCCAAACTTAATCGTTTGCCGACCAAGATACGCTGCTCGTGTCAGATTCATGCCTTCATCTGCCATGCCTGTTTAGTGTAACAAAAAAGAGGCTCCTCCGCGCGAGCAGCCAGCAAGAACTGAACAGCTACTCTGCCGGTGGTCTGACCGTTTTCCATGAATAATGAGAGTTCACCCACCTCATCAGCTGAGTCATCTCAGGATAACGTTGAGAGCTACCCAGCAAGACTAGGATTGTTTGCCGATTGCCAGCTTGAACGGCAGTCACCAAGTTCTCCCCAGCTGCCTCGGTGGTGCCAGTTTTGATTCCAATCACCCCAGGAACTACGCCGAGCAGCTCATCACGATTAACCAAGGGATGGGAGATCCTGCCACTGGCATCACTCACAGTCAGGTACTTGGTACGGACGAACTGTGCCAACAGTGGATCTTCCAGGAGCCTGGCACCAATCTTGGCCAGGTCTTCAGCTGAGGTCTGTTGCTCAGGGTCATCCAAGCCGGATGAGTTTACAAAGTGGGTAGAAGTTAAACCTAACTCTTTGGCTTGCAAGTTCATCAGCTCAACAAAGTGGTTATAACCGCCGGGCGCATTGTTGGCCAAGACAAAGGCAGCGTCGTTGCCGGAGTGAATCAATAAGATAGCTAACAGATCTCGGACAGTCAGCTGCTCCCCAATCTGAAAACCGATCGTGGATCCGTCGGCAAAAGCCTCTTCACGGACTGTCAGCAGCCGATCCAGAGGATAGATCTGTCGAGCGACAATGGCCGTCATCATCTTGACTGTGGAGGCTGGATACCATGGCTGCGTGGAGTTATCGGCGTAGAGCTCTGCGCCTGTCTCTTTATCAACCACCAGCGCTGCGGTAGCACTGATCGTTGCCAGCTGTTGAATATCTCGAGCTGTACCAGTAAAAACTGGGACCTCCACCTCGGTAGGCAGCTGGGCAAGTTTGGCAGAGATTGTCTGGAGTTGAGCCTGCTTCTGGCTGAGGTCTTGATGTATCACCAACCACAACCCTCCCAGGCCGACGGCTAGAATCACTAAGCTAACTAGAAGTGCAGGCTTCACATCTTAATAGTAATTGAAAGGCTATCAGGATGCCATATCCAGCACGACTGGCTTCTCGATTCTGATGTAGTCTTCATACTTCATCAGCACCGAACGGTCATGTTTCCCGACGTTGAAGGCGATCTGCTCGTTCTGACCCAGTCGACTATCCAAGTAGGTCTTTAAGCCAATAGCAGAGCCAAACGGCGGAATTGCACCGACTTCCAGGCCCGTCTTCTCCAGTACTGACTCACGGGAAGCCATGGCTAGTTTCTTGGCACCGAGCTTCTCTCTCAGTTTATCCAAGTCAGCTCGCAAGTTACCCGGCAAGACGAACAAGATAAACTCACGGTCGGCGTGCAGGACGAGCGCCTTAGCGCCTTCTTCAAGTTTGCCTTTGCGTGCCTGCTCGGCTTCTTCACTGGTCCAGACAGGGACGTGCTTGATGTACTCGTAAGATGCTCCGGCAATCTGGAGCTGGTCCAGAATATAGTCATGAGGCGACTTATCGCTGCCTTCAATTTTCAGATGAAGCTCTTTAAGCTGCTCGTCGGTCACCGTGGCCGGGGCATCCATGACTGCAGTTTTGCCAGAAGAGGTCATTGGGAAGGCAATCACCTCGCGCAGCGAGTTCTCGCCAGCCAGCATCATCACGTGCCGGTCAAGTCCTAGGGCAATCCCACCATGAGGCGGCGTTCCGACTTCAAACGCCTCAAGCATATGGCCCACCCCATCCTGTATCTCAGCTTCGGAGTAGCCCATCACTTCAAAGGTTGCACGGAGCACTTCCGGCCGGTGGGCTCGGATGCTGCCGCCACCTGCTTCATAGCCGTTACAGACCAAGTCATATTGCGTGGTCAGGATCTCACCGATGTGTTCGCCTTTGAGGAGCCACTCCTCGTGTTCGGGGATCGGTGAGCTGAACGGATTGTGAGTGAAGGTCCAGCCACTCTTGCCATCCTGGACTTCAGCCGCGTCACTAGTGTCAACTTTCTTGAAGAACGGGAAGTTGATCACCCAGGCAAATGCCAAGACGCCTGCTTGCTTCTCCTCTTCAGTCCGTAGGTCAAACTTGTCAGCGCCAAATCTTTCCATCGCCTCTTTGTAGTCAAAGACTGGAAAGGTTTCGTCCTTGAGTTTGCCACCCACGGCCTTGACACCCTGTTTGACAACTTTCTCAACGGCAGCCATCACGTCTTCCCGTTTAACGAAGCTCATCTCCAAGTCCAGTTGGGTAAACTCAAAACCGCGGTCAGCCCGCAAGTCCTCGTCGCGAATACAGCGGGCAAACTGGAAGTAGCGCTCGACACCAGCCGTCATCAACAGCTGTTTGTACTGCTGAGGACTTTGAGGTAAAGCGTAGAACTTGCCAGGTTGGAGTCGGGACGGCACCACAAAGTCACGAGCGCCTTCCTTTGTTGACTTCGTCAGCATCGGCGTCTCGACCTCGGTGAACTCCTCCTGGTAGAGAGCGTCACGGAGTGCCTTGAAGTAGTCCGATCTTAACTTGACGATCTTGCGCATCCGCTCGCGACGCAGGTCGAGGTAGCGGTACTTCAGCCGAACTTCTTCATTGATATCCAAGCCGTCGCCTTCAACTTGAATCGGTAGCTCTTTGGCTGGGTTCAGGACTGTATATTCCTGGACGTCAAACTCGACCATTCCTAGTGGGCTGTTGGGGTTGACCATCTTGTCCGGCCGCTGTTTGACGACACCAGTCAGCTCCACGACAGACTCGGTGGTCAGCTCACCCATCTTTTGGTAGCCGACGCACTGGATCACCCCGGTTCTATCGCGCAAATCAATAAACGTAATCTTGCCGTGGTCGCGTTTGGTTTGAACCCATCCGCTGAGAGTGACTGTCTGGCCGACAGCCTTGGCTGTTTCCCCGATTGGGGTGCGAGTCATTGCTGACATAACGCTCCTTTATAACTAGTCGTTTTCTGGCAAACAAAAAAGCCTGTCCACTCACGATGCTTCATGAGCGAACAGGCTTTCTCAAGGTGAGAAAAGGTGCCAACCTGATCTGTACTTATTTCTCGCGATTCGGTCGCTGCGCCGATCTTCCTGCCTTGGTGTCAGTCAAGGTCGTCACGGAAGATATTCAAGTAGAGTGATTTTACCCTATTCAGAGCGGTAACTCAATCAATAGGGCTTTGGCTTTACTTGCCGGAACCATTCCCACCATTTGGTTTATCTTTTTGGCGCTGTCTCTCTTCGTACCGCCCGAGGGCCGCGTCTACCATACTTCGCATCTCAGTAGCATCGTCATAGGCGCTTGGCCGGTCATCCACGTCAATGACCATCCCACTTCCGTCACCCACCTCTACCACGATACAACGAATTTGCTTATTGGGCTTGAAACGCCAGACGGCCTCGCCGCGTCCGCCTCTCACTTCTGTTAAGCGTGTACCTCTGCCTGGTTTATCTTTGGTTGCGCGGTTGTACTCACCGACAAAATGTTTAATATCACGGTAAATCCGTGCATACTTGCCTTTCGGCCCCTGGTTTTTAATCGCTTCCCAGAGTTCATAGGAGAAAAACAGCTTCTGCGGCAGGAAGACGTTGACCTCAGTTTCGGGAGCTGCAACGATCTGCGTCTCTGGAGAGTGAGCAATAGTCAACTTCATCCCTTTCTTCTTATGTGGATCACCATTTCTTCCCTCCCCGTTGGCTGCCTTTTCTTGCTGATATGTCTTCATTCGGTCTTGCCGGTCACCATTTTTCTTCCCGGGTGCATAGCCTGTCTGCGTCGTGCTGTTTGTCTCATCCTCCGCAAACTGGATATTAGCTGGATCAACCAAAGAGAGCATGTGCCTGAGATGTTGGGTAATCATTAACTCAACTTCAGGGTGCATTCGCTCTTTCTGTACCACTGGCAAGAAGATTGTGAGCTGGTTATCTTTGACCTTAATTTGGCAACGAAACTTGGTCAGCTCCACTGGAATCTGCTCGTTCTGAGGAACTTCCGGTTTGTTTTCAGTAAGTAGCTCCATTGATATCTCGTACTCGCCTGGAGCAACTCGCTCAATATAGAAGAAGGACGTATACCCATCTCCCCGTAGTGCCGTGTTCTCGATGGGGTAAAGCTCACTGTTAATCAACAGTGACAGATTACTGTAGTTCCCGTGTTCCAAGATGCTCTCGATACGAGTTCCTACCTCAAAAAAGCGCGGGGAAGTCCGTTGCGGATCAAAAAGTTGGAGGTGAAGATCTTCGGCACTGCAGACTGCTTTATAGGCAAAGAAACGGGACGCCTTCAAAAAATAGTCCAATAGCTGCTGATATCGCTGTTCGTTTTGATCATGACGGTTGACCAGTCCCTCTAAGAAGTAGACGAACTCCTGAAAGTTGGCCATCCCGTTAAAGTCAAACTCCATCATGCCAGCTGCCAAGTGATAGTTAAACATTTGGCTGCCGAGCTCATGATCTCTTGTGCGGGTCTCCACGTCAAAAGTATTGAGAACGTCAACTAGGCCAAGGGTGGGAATGTGTCCTGGGTGGTCGGCGTGACTGAGTGCCACCGGCAGCTCACGGATGAAGTCGTAGAACAAGTTATAGAGTGGGATACCTTGTTTGACAGCAGCTTGCAGGAACGGCGGGATCGCTTTGATCTGCTGAGGCGTCAGCTTCAGCTCATAGGCAAGAACCAGGTCAAAGAAGATACGTGACAGTAACTCTTTGACGGCAGTTTCGGTGATGGTGATCTGACCTGTTTGTCGTCGTTCCTGAGTGACTACAGGCACAAAAAGCTCCACCAAGTCAGCGTACTCAATAGAGTTGAGTTGGGGCCTGCCTTTCTTTTCCCGTGCGATGGCAAAGTTCAGCAACATATCGCCGACCTGTTGAGTCGGTGCGGCTTCGACAAAACGATTTTCCGAGTAGAGTTCCGCTGCCGGTACCTGGCGACTCATCCAGCCAGCAACTTGCGAATCCAGGTTCTCGCAGACGACTTTGATCGTCCCGGGAAGAGAGCGATAGCGGCGAATGTAGTTCGCCAGATCTTCATCTCTCCGGTAACGCTTGACCACAGCCGGAGTACTGTAGTGATAGCGAGATTCACTTAAGAAAGCATCAGCCTGTGTTTTGAGATCCTGACGAGCCAGCAGAATCCGAGAGTAAAAACCGAGTCTGGCAATCGTTGCCACGTCTGGATTGTCGCGGACAAACTCCGCCACGGCCGGCCGGTTGATCTCTTCATTCAAGATCTGGTAATCGGTGGTCAGATGAAAGATCTTCCGCATCGCCTTTTCGATAGGCGGGTGAATCTTGGCCACATCAATCAATAGACGGCGGACTTCTTCTCCACTCAAGGGAGGCTCGCCGTTTTGCGGAGGACTGGGCTGTTGTGTTCTGCGTTCTTTATCCGGCATGATGGAGTTTCTGAGTGTGGCTGTCGAGCACGGCCGATAATTATATCAAAAGCACTCAAATCACTTGCGGCGGTGCTCTTTTGCCTTTTTTCTCATAAAACAGTACGATGAATGGTATGAAAAAAAGGTGGCTGTCAGTTGGGGTTATGGTTCTCGGTCTATTGGGCTTTTTAGGCAAGGCTTTCCCTGTGCTGGCTTTCCAGGCAGTGCTGGAGTCTAATCAGGTACTCCGGATTACTCAGGGTGAGGTACTCGGGGAAACCGATAATGCGACCTTGACCGAGGAACAACGCCGAGCAGAGGAAGCTCGTCAGCAAGGCAAGCTCGATACTGTCAAAGCCGTTCCGACGATCATGAACTCGACTGTCCGACAGAATGAGCCGAAGATCCCTGTCACTGACAAAAAGATCAGAATGAAGATCGAGGACGACAAAGGCAAGATGGAGATCGTCGAGAGCAAAAACGCCAGTGGCAGCACCACACAGGAGTTTGAGGATCGCTACGTAAAGCTGCAGCTGCTTCCTACTGGCACCAGGCGGCCGCAATCCACGCCAGCGCCTGGCACAACTCCTCGCCCTACTGCGCCAGTCATCATTCAAAACTCGCCGATCGATGCTAATCGAGACCAACTGGAGATCTACTCACAAGATATGCGTGGACTGGTGGAGCCAGGAACCGAGCTGATCGTCAATCCGGCAACGAATACCATCTCTATTAGCGTTGGCGACGGCGATGAGCGACCACTCAACCGTTTACCAGATCAAGCGTTTCAGGAGCTGACCGTCCAAGGTGCCGTCTTCCCCGAACAGTACGATGAGGCCAAGGCCAACTTGACCCTCAGGACTAAAGATGACGGGAGCGTCATTTACTACACCGAGATTACGGAGGAACGACCAGTCTTGGGAGTGATCCCGAGGAAGATGAAACGCGCCTATGAACTCAATGATCAAACCGGTGAGATTGTCACTCGCCGACTACCTGATGAGTCACTGCTCGGAAGAGTGCTTCGGGTGTTGGGGCAGTAGGAGAGTTGTGAAAGATAGAGACTCTGGCAGTACCCCTGCTGATCCAGCTGTGTTAAAATCACTACAGTTGTAGTAATTACAATAGTTTTGTCTGAAGTCATGATCGCGCTGGCACCGCGGGAGCAACAGACAGGGCGTCAAAGTGGGTCGAGACCTGGATCATCATCTTGACCAAAAAGGGTGGAACCACGATTCTGATTGCAGAAGCGTCCCTTTCTTCTATATTTATATGTAGGAGAACGGGACGTTTTTTGTTCTCTGGCTCACACAAACAAATGAGCTTGAATATCGTCCCACTCCAGAAAGGGTTTCATGTCTAAACCCACACTCGAAGAAATTGTAGCTTTATCTAAACGGCGCGGCTTTGTCTTCCCGACCTCAGAGATCTATGGCGGTCTTGCCAACTCCTATGACTACGGCCCAATGGGGGTCGAGCTTCTTCGCTCGATCCGTAACTTGTGGTGGACTGAGATGATCCACAAGCGCACTGATATGGTCGGTCTCGACTCCCAGATTATGCTTCACCCTGAGACTTGGGTGGCTTCTGGACACGTGGCGTCGTTTAGTGATCCTCTAGTAGAGGATACAGTGACCAAGAAACGGTATCGAGCGGATCATTTGATTGAGGCGTGGCTGGAAAAGCATCCAGAGGTCAACGTCGGTGCAGTTGAAGACATGACCATGGATGAGATGAGCGCCTTCATGGCCGAACATCGCCTGTTGAGTCCTGACGGCAATCCCCTGACCGAGCCTCGCAAGTTCAATCTCTTGTTCGAGACAGCGATCGGGTCAGTTGCCGGCGAGAAGGCAAGGGTCTACCTGCGGGGAGAGACTGCCCAAGGAATCTTTAGTGATTTCCGGCAAATCCTTGATTCGACCAGAGTTCAACTGCCCTTTGGTGTCGGGCAGATCGGGAAGAGCTTCCGCAACGAGATTACCACCGGCCAATTCGTCTTCCGAACACTTGAGTTTGAACAGGCCGAGATCGAGTACTTCTTTGATCCCGATAAAACGCCGTGGGAGCCGCTCTTCCAAGAGTGGCGTGACTACATGTGGCAGTTTGTGACACAGCGGTTAGGAGTCAGTGAGGAAAACTTGCGCTGGCGCCGGCACACCGACAAAGAGCGCAGCCACTATAGTAAGGATACCTACGATCTGGACTACAACTTCTCCTTCGGCTGGAAAGAGCTATGGGGAATTGCCTACCGGACTGACTACGACCTCAAGCAGCACATCAAACACTCTGGGCAAAAGCTGGAGTACACTGACCCGTTCACTGGCGAGAAGATCATCCCACACGTGATCGAGCCGGCAGTCGGAGTCAACCGGATGTTCCTGATGGTCCTGACCGATGCCTACTGGAAAGATGAAGAGCGTCACCGAGTCGTCTTGCGCTTGAAGCCGGAATTAGCCCCGTATAAAGTGGCCGTCTTCCCGCTGGTCAAGAATAAAGACGAGATCGTCGGCAAAGCCAAGGAAGTGTTCAAGCTCTGCGCCGAGCACGTCCGGACTGCCTGGGACGAACGCGGCAACATTGGAAAGAGATACCTCAGCCAAGATGAGATCGGAACGCCGGTCTGTCTTACCATTGACTATCAGACCCTTGAGGATGGGACGGTAACTTGGAGAGATCGAGATTCGGCTGAACAAGTCCGGGTCAAGATCGAGGAAGTCGCGGAGAAAGTGAAGCTACTCTGGTAGTTTCGAGCAAAGGAGGTCAGCCATGAAGCTGCAGCACCTTTCTTTTTTACTGTACGCCTATGCCCTATTTTGGGTGTTCTTTGCCGTCGCCTGGTATCTGCGTGATTCCAACTATCGTTATATGTACAGCTCCATCGGTGCCGGGTATGCCGTAGGGATCTTTTTGTTGACGTACTTTGTACGCCACAAAAAGCAGTGGGCCTGGTGGCTGACCACCATCCTGGTTGGCCTTACCATATTGGTGTCACTCTTGGATGAGATCGGCTGGGTAGATGTTGCCTATCTTCTTTTTTCCGGAATGGTCTTGGTCAGTTTGCTGCAAAGTCGTCGCCTAGTCTCTCGGTGAGTGGTTCATATTCCGCGTTTACTCGGCAAACGACTTTCTGATGTCGATCACGTAGCGCTTGGCCATCTGCTTCTCCATCAGTGAATGCCAGGCGGTGTTGATGTCCTGCATCAGGATTACTTCAATTTCCGGCAGGATCTTGTGCTGGGCACTGTACTCCAGCATCTCCTGGGTCTCTTTGATCCCGCCGATACCTGAGCCAGCAATAGACTTCTGGCCGCTGATCACGTCTCCGGAGTGGAAACCAGGCATGGGCTCGATCGGTCCCACCAGACAGAGTGTACCGTGAACATTGAGCAGTTGGAGATACGGTGAGACGTCATGGGCTTTGGGAATTGTATCGAGCAGGAAGTCAAAGGTATGGGCAGCGTTAGTCATCTCTTCTGCTGAACTGGAAACGATAATACCCTTGGCTCCGTAGGACTTCGCGGCAGCAGCCTTTTTGGGTGATGACGTAATGACCCAAACTTCGGCGCCCATTGCTTTGGCATACTTGACTGCCATGTGGCCGAGTCCGCCCAGTCCGATAATACCGACCTTCATCCCCTTCCCTACTTTCCAGTGCCGGAGCGGTGAGAAAGTGGTAATCCCTGCGCAGAGCAACGGCGCAGCATGTGCCATATCTAGTGACTCAGGCAGGTGAAGGACAAAGTGTTCGGGTACGACGATTTTAGTGGAGTAGCCACCTTTGGTATCTGTGCCGTCAACGGGGTCCTTTGAGCTGTAGGTCCAGGTTGGTCCGTTGAAGCAGCTGTTTTCATAGCCGTGCTTACATGCTTCACAGCTGCCACAGCTGTTGACCATGCAGCCCACACCCACCCGGTCGCCCGGCTTAAAGTTTTTGCCAGCTCGGCCTACCCTGCTTACCACACCGATAATTTCATGACCAGGGACACAAGGATAGATGACTTCTCCCCAGTCACCATGTGCCGTATGAAGATCACTGTGACAGACCCCACAGTAGTAGATATCCAGCTCGACGTCGGTGTCCTTCGGCTCACGACGTTCAAACTCATAGTACTTAAGGGGTTGGGTGGCGGAGGGGGCCGCAAAGGATTTTGCCTTCATATGAATCATTATCTCATGCTTGTCGCAGGGTTTTTGGTATTGAACATTACAACAAAACTTTTCTAAAAAGCGTATGCTTTTTTCTATGAAAGAACAGATTAAGCATATCCACACATCTTCATGCGGGGCTGTCTATAGCCTCGGGGCGCTTGGGGCTGTGGTGTACTACCTTCAGCATGCCGCCTCGATTTCGGAGGGAGTTATCGGTATTGTGAAATCTCTCTTCTGGCCTGCGCTTCTCGTTTATAAAGCCATTGAGCTGCTTCACGTCTAGAAGCTCCCCTTCATAAAATCCCGCAAAGTAAAGATTGCGATTCCGCGGGAAAGTTGCGACAATCGTCTAAAGAAAGGCGGTGAACACTTATGGCAAAATACGTTGATGGATTCGTCCTCGTCGTCCCCAAGGACAAGACAGAAGAGTACAAAAAGATGGCAGAGGGTGGTCGTGAGATGTGGATGAAGCATGGCGCGCTGGAGTACTATGAGTGTCGAGGTGACGATCTGGTTCCGCAGGAGATGGGCGGAGAAAAACCCCGGGCCTTCACCGAGATGGCCGGCGTAAATAGTGGTGAGACCGTTTGGTTTTCTTTCATCGTCTTCAAGTCCAAAGAGCATCGTGACGAGGTCAACGCCAAAGTGATGGCTGCGATGAATGAGCAGATGGCAGAGTACAAAGATATGACCATGCCGTTTGAGGCCAAACGGATGGCGTACGGTGGTTTCCAGGTTGAAGTTGAGGGGTAAGGAGTAAATTTAGAGGTGAGAAAAGCCGCTCTGAGGGGTGGGTTTATTCTTTAGTCTTTAGATCGAAAATGACGCTATAGATCCAGAAAGGTGACTTTCGCTATCACGCTAGGAGTTACTATTTTTTGTATTTGTTCGCGTGCCTAATACGTCATTTTTTCAGCAGCTAGAAGACGTGGGGGGCAAAAATAATTTACTTAATTTCTTATATCTCGCTTATCAGTTCCCTCAGTTCCAATTCTATTGGAGTAAATTTTAGTTTGATTTCTTCTCCAGAATAAAAATCTAATAACTCCTTTGAAGTTAATTTTCCATCCTTCAGAAACTTTTCAAGGTATTTTTGATTAAATTCCATTAGGAGGAGAGATTTGTGTACTCTTGCCATAATTTCTTGGCTTGTTTGAATGTTCTGGATTACAAGTTGACGAATTCCAAGCAGCATATCAATATCTTTGATCATGCGTTTACAAAGCATAGTCAGGATTTTATCGTCTAAATCGAGTTTTCTAGCATGTATTACTAAATCTCTGGCAAGGTTATAGGCAACGACAAGGTTGGAATAGTCACCCTTTTGCGAATCAACAATAACCACAAAGCCTACTCCAGATATAAATCCAACTGAGTCAGTAAAGTTGAGGATACTGCCATCCACCAGAGATCGATCAAAGACGATTATGGCCACTTGAGCACCTCGATTTGCCGCTGCTTCTATCAACTGACTCCAAGCAGTGTCCTGTTTCTTGATAAAAATGTCTTTTTCTGCAATATCACCCAACTTCATGGATTTATCGAACTTGATTTCAATTGCCACACGCTTGGTTTCATTACCATCTACTAAACAGACAATATCACCCGTCTTATTGCCTGGAATTGCCCCTGCTTCAGTGCCGGTAAGCTCAGCCTTATCTTTGAGCTTTTTATCCTGAAAATAGCCATTGAGATACTCAGCGATGTCATCTTCAGCCACCATGCCCTTGACCGCAGTCTTGAAGAAAATCTCTTTCTTCATTTCAAAGATCATCTTGAGACTCTCAAGTTGGGTGCCGAGCTCATTTTGAGTCTTAGCCAGAAATGCAGACAAACGATCTTCCATCATGGCCAATACACCGATATAAATGGACCTAAACAGCGCTTCATCTCGCTGATCAGTAGGCAATCGATCAAAGTAGTTGAACACGATTTCATTCTCAAGTTCAAACTGAGAAATCTTGGTACGTTTGGTTTTTTGGTCAAGTGAAATGATGTTTGGCATATGTTTATTTCCTTACTGCTTCAAAAGCTTCAATTATTTTTGAATCAATCAAAGAACTGTCTGTAAATATTGTTTTTATATACTCAGCACACTCAGTTTTCTTCGGTAGCTGGGCTGACTTCCCACTTTTCTGAGCAACCAAATCACCTAGGGCTTTATGTAACTTTGTATTGTGCTTTGTTTTATCTATTCTACTTCGAATGTCATCAAGTTCTTGGGCATTTATGTCTAATCCACAATGGTTTTTCACCACATTTACCCAAATTTCATTGGGGATACTGTCTTCAATATCTGCCTTTCCCACATGATAAATGTTTGTACCTGTATGAGAAGCATCTGCATCAAGGATGTAATAGCAAGTTTTGTTAGTAGAACGAAAGTTTGAGAAAGCATCAGTGAAAAAATTTAAGGCTGCACCGATTTTTTCAGCTCCACTCAGACAAACTAGTTGAATTGAATCATCGGCAAGTGTTTCTCCATATTTAAGTTGGTAAAAAAACGGAATGAGTGTTTTTTCTGTTGGTCCTTCAACAACTAAAAACTTATCAAAAAACAAGAAATCGCTATTTTTTATCCCAAGAAGGTCAAATAAGTCCTCACTAGATGTGGCCTGTGATAAAGAAGTATAGCCATTCTCAAGAGTAGCTAACTTAATTTCATTAAATTTGCTTCTGTCAACGAAAACAGTTGAGTGGGTAGCGAGAATTATTTGGGCTGCGGTTGTTGATAGTTTTTTTAGAGACTCAAAAAATTCTCTTTGATCGGCCGGAAACAAATGAGTTTCAGGCTCATCAAATAACCAAATATTATTGTTTTTCACTGATTCGGTTACTTTTTTTGCCCCCCATTTGACAAATGCAAAACCGACCTGCTTCTTAAAACCCTCACCTTGAGATTCAAGCAAGACAGGACCATCAGAATGCTTTTTCTTGATAGTTATCTCTGAGATTTGATCAGTTACCTTGAACTCAACTTTTGCCTGTATAGACTCGATTGAGGGAAGCTCGTCTAGTAAAGATGTGGTTTGTTGAGTTATTTCATTATTGATGTCCTGATTTGCTTCTGTATTGGCGGTACTTGCTTGGGCAATCAACTTATTTTTATGTGGTTCAATTGTTGAAGTTAGAACACCTTTCACCAATGTGCCGATTTGTTCTGTGTTTAATTTATTCCAATCAAAATATTCGACATAAGGAAAAAAGGCACCATCCTTATTAAATTCAGGATATTCGACCCACTGCATAGAACAAGTAAGTTTTTCGTAAATACCTCTCACCAACTCAAAATTCTTAAATCTTCCAGTGGAATTATCATTTCTTATGTCGGCATCAGTAAGTTTTAATTCCTCTCTTTTTGCCTTGAGCGTAGTGGCAGATTGTTTCCAAAGTTGTAAGGAATCTCCTTCTTGATCAGATGAAAGAATAAAATATTTGCCAGTTGGTACTGAGAAATCAAAGTATTTTACGATAATAATTTTTGATGGATTTTTTTCTATTGCCCACTGTAGCGTCGGTGAAAGTTCTTGATTTTCTACATTTTCATCTGGGTCCAAAGTCAGTTCACTCACAAACAAAACAAATTTTTCAGAATTGATCGTAAAATTTGGCAGTGATTTTTTTTGTAACTCATGATTGAGATCATCCTGACTCAAACAAGTTGAAGCAATTTCACTGGCAGATCCATCCTCTTTAATAATGGGTTGTGGTGCTTTTTGTGAGAAAAAACCGTGAATAGACCTAAGAATTGTGGATTTTCCAGAATCAGTCTTGCCAATTATTGAGGTCGGCAAGTTTACTTGCGGAGTAAAATCAACCAGTTTGCAACTTTTATTATTGATGATTAAAAATCTGGTTAGTTTCATAATTCTGCATATATGAGTGACATTGCTTTATCACCCCTGCTGTACCCAGTTTCGGGCCCATCGAATGTATCAGTCAGAACATTAATGTTTTCCATTTCCTCTATCTTAAATAACCCCCAACATGGCACACTTCTTGACTCACTCTGACCATCAACTTGATAAGCTCTTAATCTTTCACCACCATCCTTTGTTTCACCATATGCATGGGGCTCAACAACTCTAGGCAAATTTTTGTACACAAAAGAGATAAGGTTTTTGTTATTTATTGCTGTACTTATACTTTGATTCATACACCTTCCTTTTTTGAAGATTTTAGTAATAATTGCGACAAAATATTTGACTGTTTGTTTAGCAATGACAGTAGCAAATTATTTTTTTTAGAAAAAAGATCAAAATCCTCAATTAGTTTAGTCTGTTGTTCTATTGTAGGAACTGGAATTTTAATACTTTTCAAAACTTGTGAATTTACATTCGGCTGCCCAGTACCTCTTTTTTTTGCATGTAATTGTTTCCAATAGAGGTCAGAATTCAAGAAAAAAGAAAGAAATCTTGGATTAAGTTCATTTTTCTTAGTTCTCAATCTTATTAAGTAAGACGCATAAACGGCTTTATGAGACATTTCACTTATTAAAAATGACTTTCCAATTGTTCCACCTGTTCTTGCTATAACAATATCTCCATCACCTAGGAGTTGGCTATCCTTTACAGAATTTTGAGTGGAAAAAGTTGGAACTGAATCCCACTTCACAGTATTGTTTTGAATATCTGTAATACGCAATAAACGCACATCATCTGAGTGTTCAACTGGTTTTGCGGATACAGATATGCCATATGAAATATCCAGTAAATAATCGCCAAGATTTTCGGTCTTAACATCAAATGTCTTGAGGGAAAAGAGTCTACTTGATATTTGAGCAAGAATTTTTTTATTCCTATCAATTTCTGCTTGAATTAAAAATTCTTTTTCAATTACCAGTTTAAGTTTCTGTACAACAAGCCGTTGTTTTTGAATTTCTGGTAACTCAATCTCGATATTCAAAAATTTCTCTTCTTTTAGTCTTTTTCTATTTGTTGTTCCAGAACTAGATTTTTTCATCAGATCAACAAAGAACTTTGAGCCACTCAAGAGGACTAGATAATCCTTATCGATAATCTGATGATTTATTGAGTATGTTGGAAAATCTTGAGTGACAATTGCACCAGCTAAATCCTCTGGAACTAGGCCAAATGCACCATTTCTAGCATCAATTTTTGACAGGATAAATTGGCCAGGTTCAACAAGAAATTGTTTTTTAGTTTTTATCTCTGAGCCTTTTTTGGTACCTCGAAGGCAAGCCCCTTGATTGTTCATTCGAATGGTGACTTGCTTGTATTCAACATCAGGTTGAACTGCAATGGCTTTACGAACTGGCTTGAGAAAATCTCCAATCTTTACTCTCATTGCTCCAACTCCTTCCTCAGTTCACCAAACAGGTGTTGGATTTCAGAGAGATTTGATTCAAATTCTTTGAGCAGTTCATTAAGTGGTTTATCTTCTTCCTCAACTTGTCTGTTGGGATTCTTGATGTCGAGGTTGTAGTTTCTGGCTCGTAGGTCATCAATGCTGACTTTCCAGCTATTTTGACCCTCTACGCGGTCATGCCACCAACTGCGCTCAGCATCGAATTCTTTGAGGGACATGGGTTTCGTCTTTGAGTAAGACTTATATCCTTCAGGGTATTGGTGTTCATAAAACCACACTTCTTTGGTTGGAGCACCTTTTTCAAAGAACAGCAAGTTGGTGCGAATGCCGGTGTAAGGTGAAAACACGCCCTCTGGCAATCGGATGATCGTATGAAGATTACACTCAGTAAGCAGTTTTTCCTTGATCGCAGTTTTTACCCCTTCGCCAAACAAGGTTCCATCAGGTAACACCAATCCAGCTCTGCCACCATTTTTGAGCAAATGGATAATCAGGACCAAAAACAAATCAGCTGTTTCTTTGGTTTGAAATTTCTTGGGGAAATTGAGTTCAACACCGTCTTCTTCTACACCACCAAAAGGTGGGTTAGTCACGACAACATTCATTCGATCTTCTTCAGTGTAGTCACGCAGTGGCCTGGTCAAAGAGTTACCTCGGACGATGTTTGAGGTGTCATCAATGCCATGTAGGATAAGGTTGGTGCTGCACAGCAGGTGAGGTAGTGGTTTTTTTTCAATCCCATACAAGCTTTTTGCCAGAACTTGTTCATCTTCAGCTGTTTTGACTTGATCTTTTCTCAAGTGGTCAATGACTGAGGTCAAGAAACCGCCAGTTCCACAGGCCGGATCAAAGACTTTTTCACCGAGCTTTGGGTTGACCATCTCCACAATAAATTGAGTTACTGGCCGAGGAGTGTAGAACTCACCGGCGTTACCAGCACTCTGAAGATCCTTGAGGATTTGCTCATACACATCATTGAACAGATGACGATCCTTGGAAGACTTGAAATCAACGCCATTGAGCTCGTTGACCACCTGGCGGAGTAAGGTCCCAGACTTCATATAGTTGAAAGAGTCAGAAAAAACAGACTGCAAGATAATCGTTCGCTTGTCACCCTCACGAATTTCCAGATTTTTGAGCGTGGGAAAAAGCTTGTTGTTGACGAAATCGAGCAATTCTTCACCGGTAATACCTTCTGGATCGGCCGCCCAATCACGCCAGCGCAAACCTGATGGAATTGCCGGTACATAATCCTCTTTCATCATGCCAAGCTCTTTTTCTCGATCATCGAAGATCTTGAGAAAGATGAGCCACCCAAGTTGAGAAATTCTCTGAGCATCACCATCCACGCCCGTGTCTTGGCGCATGATATTTTGAATTGTTTTGACTTTACTTCCAAGTGACATAGTTATTCCTGATAGAGTGTTTTGATAATGGTTTGAACCGCCTCAGAATATTCTTCACGGCTGGTAAATATTTGGGTCAGTATTTCGTAGGGGCGCCCAAACGGAGCAAAGGAACCGACTTCAAGGATCGCAATATCTTCAATATGGGAAATACCCTCTGATTCATAAATACTCAAGAGAACTTCCAATACTTGCCGCTGTTTTTCTGATAAGCCTGGTAGTAATTGATCGAGGACAATCTTTGATTTTCTTTCCGATCTGGTTTTTGATGAAACCCCATAGCCCAATTTGAGAAGTAGATCAAATTCATCAATATCTTTCTCTTTTAAATTAAGTAAAGCCTCAATAAAAACACCTTGGTCTTCTAATTCAGTCAGAAATTGTTTTTTGCTGGGTGCTTGTTTCCAAGCATCAACAAATTCTTCTTCCTCCGGATAGAGGTTCTTAAGATTTACTTGACAGAAGTCTTCTAAACTTTGAGCAATAAGTTTGCCATGTTCATCTAAGAATTGGACTTGCTCACCTGTAACTTTTACAGGCACATCTCGCACTTGGTATTTGCGACTTGCTCCATATGTTTGCTCACTTTCACCCAACATGGGCAGAACAGTTGTCTCAATTGGCTCATATATTGTTTTTTCATCTGACGTGGAAATAATTGGATCATTATCATTACCTTCAACATCGGCTGGGAGTGTTGGGTCATAAACCGACTCAGGCATACCATCAAAATCTGGATCTGCGAAATTATCTGTTGCGTTGCGAAAATCAATAATGGTGAAGTAGTACTTCCCAAAATCCTCTCGTAGTCGGGTACCACGACCCACAATCTGCTTGAACTCAGTCATGGAATTGATATTGGTATCAAGGACTACTACTTTGCAGGTCTGTACATCCACACCAGTGGTAAGGAGCTTGGAAGTGGTCACAATCACAGGGTATCGGCTTTCAGGATCGATAAAGTTATCGAGCTCTGCTTTACCTACATCATTGTCACCGGTAATTCGCATGATGTAGTGAGAGTTTTGTTGATAGAGATCTTGTGCTTCATTGATCAAAGCCTGCCGCATTCTCTCGGCATGTTCAACATCAATACAGAAAATAATGGTCTTAGAATAAGGATCAGTGTTTCTGAGATACTCTACGACCTTTTTGGCAACCATTTTTGTGCGATCATCAATGATTAGCTTTCGGTCAAAGTCTGGTCCGTAGTACATTTCATCAGGGATTTCTCGACCAAAGACATCAATTTTACGATGTTCCGGGCGATAACCTTCAACATCCTTATCAATAGTGATCCGCACAACCTTGTAGGGTGCCAAAAAGCCGTCATCAATGCCTTGTTTGAGTGAGTATGTATAGATAGGTTCACCGAAATAATCGATGTTTGACACGTTCTTTGTTTCTTTGGGCGTAGCAGTCAAACCAATCTGGGTAGCGTGATCAAAGTATTCAAGAACTTCTCGCCACGCTGAATCGGCCCTGGCACTTCCTCGATGACACTCATCAATGATGATGAGGTCAAAGAAATCTGGACTGAATTGTTTATAAATGTTGCGCTCTTCTTCATTGCCAGTTACTGCCTGGTAGAGAGATAGATAAACTTCATAGGATTTATCAACGTGACGATTTGTGATTTTGGTGATCTTGTCGCCAAAGGGAACAAGATCATTGTTTTTTGCCTGGTCAACAAGAATGTTACGGTCTGCTAAGAATAAAATGCGCTTCTTTGCTCTAGACTTCCACAATCTCCACATAATCTGGAATGCGGTATAGGTCTTTCCAGTACCCGTAGCCATCACCAATAGGATACGGTTCTGATCATTTGCTACTGCTTCAATAGTTCTATTGATCGCAATTTGTTGATAGTAACGAGGCCCTTTACCTCGAGTATCATAATGGTAGTCAGTAGAAATGATTTTTTCTTCTTCAGGTGTAATATTTTTCCAACGGAGATATCCTTGATACAATTCCTGAGGGGAAGGAAATTCGTCCAAAGAAATCAGTTTCTCAATTTCGCTCGATTGACCGGTTCGATCATGAAATACGAACCCATCACCATTTGAACTAAACACAAAAGGAATATCCAAGGTTTCGGCATACTCAAGACCCTGTTGCATACCTGCACCTATGGAATAAGAATTATCCTTAGCCTCAATAAGGGCGAGAGGGAAATTTGACTTGTGATAGAGAATATAATCTGCTCGTTTTGGTTTGCCTCTCTTGATTACTTTGTCTTGAACTATAATTCGTCCCTTTGTAAAACTTACTTCCTCTCTGATTTGCAGTTCTAGATCCCATCCAGAATGGATAAGAGCTGGCGTAATAAATTTAGTGCATATATCACGTTCTGAAAGACCTGCTTTATTCATAACTTTCTTCCCTACCCCAACACCCCTTCAAACCACAACACCGCTGCCTCACCAGTTCGCTTCTCCACCGGGTTGAGTTCACGATTATGTTTAATACTATTCCGGTAGTTCTTCAATGCCAAGAAGTGCCGGTCGAGCTCGCCCCGGCTGTGAAACTGCTCTTCAAACAGCTCCCAGTTGGTTGAGATGATCTTGGCATAGTCCATCACGTCTAGGTAACTACTCTTCGCCTCGGCGGTCGCCAGTCCGCCTGCATCATACGGATGTGCTCGCAGGTGTTCGTCGATCTTGCGTTTGACTGCGGCCCGTACGTCCACTGGCACGGCATCGTCCCAGAAGGTCTCGCCAAACTCTTCGCTGAGCTTCTCCAGAATCAGATCGCGCAGCTTGGCCTCAATCAGGTCTACTGGCGCCGACGGATCTGTTTCAAACTGCTGCTCGGACTTACTGCGAAGTCCCAACAGATCTTTGAATGCTGCCTCAATGGCCGCGGCTCTTGCCTTCAGAAACTGCTCAAAGTTATTCTCTGTCAAGCCAAACTCCTTCAGCTCACCGATAAAGTGTGACGGCAAGATACTCTCCAGCTGCGGATTCTCGTTGATAAACTGCTGTATGTACTCACTGGGCGCGGTATCACTCATCTCCAAGTTCGTGATAGCTGGCGAGAAGGCAATATTGACGATGCTATCGACTTGCCGGTAGGCCATGCTGTCCTGCCGCTCCAGGAACTTGCGCGGGAAGAGATGGTGAAGGTGATGTTTGTAGTAACCGGACAAAGAACCAGAGATATCAATATCCCGCCCGTCTTTGAAGCTTTTGGGCTCTTTATAGGAATAGAGCGACAGAATCGTTTTACAAAAAGCGTTCCGCAAGTTGTAGTCCTGATCAATAACTCTGGCTTGGAAACTCTCCCAGTCGATTGGGTAAGGAAACTCGACCGTCTCACCCGCCAAAATCTTATCAAAATAGTGGCAGTCCTCTTCAATGTTGGTCTGAGCGCTGGCACTATATCGATTCGAGAGACAGGCTTTCCAAAACCAGCGCTCCAGCTGATCAAGCTGAGCCCTGGATGGATTATGCTGGTGGTAGTGGAAGTAGGCCAACGGCACCAATACGGAGTCAAACGGCAAGTAGCGCAAGTTCTTAATCTTGATTTTGTTACGGAGGAACTCCAGAGCCAACGTAAAGGCCTCAATGATCTGCTCCCAGTCTTGGGCAAGCACACCAATGTCTGTCCCCTTCAGGATATCGTTGGTCCGGCAGCGACGGTGATTAAGAATCACTGAGGCTGCTTGTAAGAGCGTCTCTTCGCGGATCTCCTCCAGTTGAGGGAAGCGAGTGTAGAACTGATCGAGCTTCCGGCGGATGTCAAATCCGTAGCCCCAACAACGGGCGACCATCTTAGCGACTAGTGACAGCTTGCGGCCGGTCTCATTAATGCGAGTAAAGATATCAACGATCTTCTTAATACTTTCCGTCTGGTCCTCACTGGCTACTTCGTCTTCTTCACGGATGTAGATGACGGAGAATGCATATGTCTGGAAACGATCAAAGAGAGTATGGAGCAAGTCCTGCAGGTGATCAGGGAACTGGGAGATATAGCGCATGTACTCGGCTCGACTGGCAATAAATAGCTTTTCCAGCGGAATTTGTGGCGTAATTACCGGAGCTTCGCTCTCCTCACTGTTCTGCGCCCGAGAGTACTGGAACTTCTGGCCGTTCAGGTTAAACGAAAACTCAATCTTCTCACCCTCAATTGCAGCGCCGCGGACTGCCGCATACAGGGAAGTAATCCGTTGTTGGCCGTCTAGTACATAGTCAATCGGCATCCCGGCTGGCGCTTCGCTCAACTGCAAACCACCGATCTGTCGATGGTGGGTCAGTCGGCGGGCGGTCTTCCAAAAAATGAAGCTACCAATCGGATATCCTTGGTAGATGCTATCTAAGAGGGTGCAGATCTCGCTGGGGCTCCAGACGAACTCCCGCTGAAACGGCGGAACCTGGATCAAACTTTTATCAACGCCGCGGAGCAGCTCGTCAAAGCTGATCGTACGCGGCTCGATCTTTAAGGTCAGATGATCAGTCGAGACTTCAGTCGGCCACTCGATTCTAACCTCACCGGTTTCACTTTGCTCAGTATGGCCTTGTCTGGATTTCCACTCTTTATAGGCAGTGTCACAGAGTCGTTTAAGCTCTGGTACTGTTAAAGCATCAATGTCTATGCCAGGCGTATTAATCAGCTTCCAGTAGCCGTCACTTTTTTCGACCAAGCCAGCCATCACCATTCCAATGGAGTAAAAACGAAAGTTCGTCAACCAACGGGGACTGCCTGAATTATTCAAACTCCGTTCATACGGAGTGAGATCAAGACTTTCTTCTAACAACTGAACCAGCTCCCTAGCACGCAGGCGGCCACCATGCTTTTCAAGAAGATGCAATGCAGCCAGTTGACACTCAAACGTCCGTTCGATAGTTATCGCGCGCATATCAGGCAATTTTACTAGAAAAGTGGGGATTTGTAAGAATGACCGCTAGAAGACTTCGTACTTAATCTCAGGTCGCTCTCCTGATCCGTCATCAAAAGGTTGGAGGTCATACTTCTTCATGAAGTTCCGGATTGCTTTGTTCTCCGCTGCGTAGCTACTTTTTTTATCGAGTTTCAGGCTAATATAGCTGTTAAGCCGACTTTCCTGGCCGTTAATCATCCGCTTGGTCTGCAAGGCAAAACTGACCACTAAAAACCCGGCTTCCTTAGGAAGCATACAGCTTTGGTGATACTCCAGAATAAAAGTAGCCTCAGGGAACTGCCTTTTCTGTTCTTTATAGATCCGCAGAAGTTCGCGGCGGACGTAGTAGATTCGCTCGACCAGCCCCAAGTACTCATGCGGATTATTATGGTTTTCCCACTCTGCATACTCCCGACGGGCAAAGATAATGTCGTCTTCGATGACCTGTAGCTCTGGGTCTTGAGTAGCGTACTCACTGCGCGCAATGTGTAGGTCCGGCATCCTTCCATTATATGCACTGATGCTTGTGCTATCCTATGGGAACTCCCCGGAAGTTGTCATGCCAACCCCCGCCTCCTTTTCTACTACCTACCACCTTTCTCCTGATCAAGACGCCGTTCTTCAGGACATTTCTGCTTGGCTCCGTCAGAAGCCTTCCCAATACATCACTGTCGGCGGCTATGCGGGTACTGGTAAAACCACTCTGATCTCTGTCCTCCGCTTGATGATCAAAGAGCTCTACCCAAGCTACAAGGTCGCCTTTGCCTGTTATACGGGCAAAGCTGCCCAAGTCCTCAAACAGAAACTGCAGTCGCAAAAGGCGCTCCTCAAAACCGACTTCTGTGGCACTATCCACTCGCTGATGTACGAGGCTGTCACGGATAAGGAAGGGCAGATCATTCGCTGGAAACGGAATCCGGAGTTACCCTTTGACCTGATCATCATTGATGAAGCCTCGATGGTGACTTCCGACATTTGGAAAGACTTGTCCAGTTATGGCTTACCGATGATTGCGGTCGGTGACCACGGCCAGCTGCCACCTATCGATAGTGAGTTCAATTTGATGGACAACCCTCAACTCAAGCTGGAAAAAATCCATCGCCAGGCAGCTGGTAACCCGATTATCGAGGTAGCCACTCTAGCTCGGACCACCGGCCAGATTCCCTTTAAGCACTTTAGTCCAAACGTCATCAAAGCCAATCGCCAAAATATTGACGCCATGGATCTATTTGAACAGTGGCTGACAACGTATCGTACTGACAGTCTGGTGCTCTGTGCCCGCAACAAAACCCGGATCAAGCTCAATCAGCACATCCGCGCTGTTCGGGGTTTTGAGGGCCCCACTCCCCAGCCGGGGGAGACCCTCATTTGTCTGAAGAATAACTATGAATCTCCAGGTGGACCGATCTATAACGGCATGCTCGGGACACTCAAACGGATTGAAGATAAGTACCCGTTTTGGTACGAGGTAGAGATTGAGTTCCATGATGAAGATCGCCTTTACTCTGGCAAGATTACCAATGCCCAGTTTAATCAGGAAAAGCTAGTCACGAGTGTCAAAGGCCTCCACTACACTCGGATCGGCGATCGTTTTGATTATGGCTATGCCTTGACGGTTCATAAAGCCCAGGGCTCTCAAGCGCAAACAGTCATCGTTTTTGAGGAGTATGCCCCGTACATGTCTGATGAGGAGTGGCGACGCTGGCTGTATACAGCTGTCACTCGAGCGAGTGAGCGGCTGTTGATTCTTAAATAAGAGAGGTATACAAGAGTAACTTAATGCCAAGACGCTACCGAAGACGCAGTAGTACATCCGATCTTATCCTAGGTTTAACTGGAATATCTGTCCTACTCCTCTATGGTCTGCAACTGAGTAGAGAAGATTGGAATCGATTGACTATTATTCTCTGGACTATAGCAATATCTTTAATCTTTTTACTACTTCTAGGTGTCTTCTTTTTCAATAGACGTAAACAACAAAAAATGGCAGCGCTCCGAAAAGTGGACATTGATCAAATGTCCGGAGCAGAGTTTGAAGAGTACCTTGCCTTCCTTTTCCGACGTAGAGGTTTCACAAACGTCACAACTACGAGACTATATGGGGACTTTGGAGCTGACCTAGTGGCTAAGAAAGACAATATAAAGTATGCAATTCAGGCTAAGCGTTGGCGGGGTCTAGTAGGTGTTGATGCTGTTTACCAAGTACTGGGTGGTAAAGACTATTATGGTTGCCAAGGAACTATAGTAGTTACCAACTCCAAGTTTACTTACCAGGCCGAGCAGTTAGCCCAAAAAAGTAATACAACCTTGGTAAATGGTGACACCTTAGCACAGTGGATTATTGACTCTCAAAAGACTTCAGAAGACTCTGGGAACTAGAACACTCAGCCACTCCCTATTCCCCTACTTATCCTCGTTATCAATTCTGCACCGGCGGGGAGAAGCACTCTGAAAGTCGTCAATATAGGGCTGGATACCATTCTGGGCCATAAAGGCTTCCACCATGGCATTCTCTTGAGGATACTCAGGTTTGAAATCAATCTTCCAACCAATGAAGTAGTTATGGCGTCGCTCTCCACCCTCTTCCTTGACTCTGGCCTGAAGGCCAAATGAGTAGATCAGGAAGCTAGACTCTTTAGGTAAGGCACAGCTCTTGTGATACTCCAAAATAAAAGTTGCTTCCGGATGCTTGGCGAGGGTCTGTTCAAGCTTGGTATGGAGCTCATCCAGCATCACTTCCAGATCCTCTACCACGCCCATGTACTCATGGGTATTGACCTCATAGTCGTTACTCGCATACTCCTGGCGTAAGGTGGAAATCTCTGTCTGGACCTTAGCAACCTCAGGGTCTTTGCTTACATTGGGAGAGGGTCGGAAGAAAAACTCGGCACCGGGATTTGTCATGCTACGTAGTGTATCACCTGCTCACCGCTAGCCGGCTCGATCCGGCACGGGACTCCAGAGCCGTCATTATAGGGCTGAATCTTTTTTTCAAGAATAAATCGCTCAACAGCAGCATTTTCAGCCTGGTAGTTATCCTTATGTGGAACTTTCCAGCTCATGATAATTAACTGGCGGCGTTGGCCCTCAGGAGTCTGTACCTTTTTGATTAAGGTGAAGCTATAAACCTGGAAAGGATACTCACTGTGCGTAATGCAGCTGGGGTGATATTCGAGGATAAAGCTAGCCTCAGGATAAAGACGACGATAGCCTTCGACCTCTTCTCCCAACACTTCCAGCAAGTTCTCCACTCCTGTCTCGACAAAGCCGATGTAAATATGCTGGTATTCCGGTGCATCCCAAGAGGCATACTCATTGCGTTGGGCAATAATCTTCGACTCCAGGGGTTGGAGGTCTGAGGGAGTTTGCTGGCGCCGACGGACCTCAACAGTTGGCATACTTCTATTATACCTAATAAAGGAGTGAAAAGCAGCCATTAATCGCAAAAAACTATCCTTCGTCTCTGTCTCGATGATAGCGCTCTGCTCTCTCTACATCCTTGCTAATGTCCAGCTCCTCTGGATTCTCCAAGTCCTCGTCCAGCCCGACACCAACCTGGTGCGCGTTCTCCAGCACGTCATCATCCGACTCAGGATCCGGTGTAGTACCGCTGATGTCGTTTTCGTCGCGATCTTCTACTGTTTCTGTTCCCTGGTTATCGAGCTCCGCCTCTTCGGCCTCATCCTCGGCAGCAGTGTCTTCATCTAGAGTGGGGACGAATCTTTGGTCATCGGTCATGGGTCACTCCTCCTTTATTTATGTCAGTATAGACGCCGAGCCGACTGCATCCAAGCAACTTTACCGAGCTCTTACCGAGGTCTGCCGTCCTGCTTACTACCGGATGGCACACTGAGAGCAGTATCAAACAGAAGGAGGCTTTATGAACACCACCAACCAGAAGGTCCAAGCTCAAATTGACAAGTTGAAGGCTCAGGCGCAGGAAGCTGCAGCAGACGTCAGGATGAAGATCATGGAAACGATCGATGAACTGCAGGCGCAGCTGAACAGCAAGGACTAGCGTCTGGCTCTAAAACTGTACAAGCCGCTGTTTTCCGCAGCGGCTTGTTTTTTGATCTAATTCAGATCAGGCAGCACTCCAGACACACCCATTTTACATATCTTGGGGTGAAGGGCTGTCTACGGGCACCACAATTCCCTGCGCCAGCACTTTGAACATCTGTCCCTCAAAGTCTTCAAAGTGATCCTCATCTTTCCAGAAACCCTCGTTGAGCCGGATCTTGCCATGGCCACCTGCTACATCCACCACCACGTCGCCGCGACCGACTAAACCACTGGTCTCCCGTCGGACTTGATAGACCAGCTCTTTGACGCGCTGGAGGGGGACGGCAAAGTGTTTGCCCCACTCTACTTCGTCGCACTGGAAGTCATAGTAAGCGTTGACACCGTACTTGTGGCCTTTGCGCGCTTTATTAATCAACACTTGTCGGTCATCGTTGACGCCGCGCAGAATAACCCCTTGGCTATGGACCCGTGCCCGTGCTTGATACAGCTTGTCCAGCGCCGCCACCACTTGAGCAGTCAACTCATATGGATGGTTGTAGTGCAGCATCACGTTGGGCGAGAAGAACTTACTCAGCTGCTCCAAGTGAAAGTCATGGAGCGTGCTTGGATTATGGATGATCGACCGCGTGCCAAATCGGACGCTGATCAGCTGTCCGGACTTCTCTAGCTCTAAGGCTTTATCAGTCATGTGGACAAACAGCTCCTGCGGCACGATAAACGAGTCTCCACCAGAGAAGATGATCTCTTCAATTTCCGGGTGGGCCTTGATGTACTCAAAGCACTGATCGATCTCCTCAAGGGTTTTGGCACCCTCAATGCCGACCAGCCGGCCGCGGGTACAGTAGCGACAGAACGCTGCACACTGGCCAGTAACAATCATCAATACTCGGTTTTTGTACTTGTGAATCAAGCCTGGTGCGACTTCGTGCTCATCTTCGATCAGTGAGTCTTTATACCCTGGATGGAGTGTCTCGCCGGCAGTGGGGGCATCAATAGTGTCCAAGCTGACGATTCCTCGTTCCAGATCAGGTCGCGCCACAAACTGCAGTCCCAGTGGTCCGGGAGGCCCGCCGGTCAGGAAGATCAGCATGTTCAGATAACGATTAAAGCGTTCAGGGAGTCCACCACCTGGCAGCGCCACCCCATCTTTGCGCGCAGCAAGTGCAACTTCTTTCAGGGGAATCTCGCGCAGGTACTGCTCCACGTCGATCAAATCCATGTGGTCAAAAGGGGAAACGTGGAACCGCTCCAACAGATTTTGCCAGTATTCCGGATTAAAGTACTGGTCAACCGGGTGACCTGACACCGCTTCTGGGCTTTTAGACATAATCAGATAGTGTACCAAGCTTTTTGGATGGCTCAATGCGGAAATTATTTGATAAAATTTCGACGCCTTCCCTACACACAAACTTTGTCTTTCTATGTCCTTCTATACTCGGGAAAATCTTCGACGGGCCCACCATCTTCACGAACACGCACGTCGCTCACAGATCGACTTCGACTGCCTGCCTGTTTCTCTTTTAGCACTGGGTGCTACAGAAATTGAGTTCGCGGATCTTTTAAACAGTGAATTTAAGAAACCAAGTTTGCTGGAAAACGTGCTGGAACGAAATGGCTTGAAGATTAACTGGCAGCTCCCTCTTCAAGCAGGAACGACACCAGAGATCCTCGAGTATCTGTTAGATCGGGCCGCTGGTAATGATCTTCCCCAACAGTATCCCGGAGGTACTCTAGCAGGCTTTCTCTTGATTGATCACTATCCTTGGGAAACTGACCGTCCATTTCATGTTGTTGCCATCCTGCCCAGAGATCAGATGCCCCGGGACTTGCGTCGATTTTTAAAACAAAAGCAAGCCTACACTGTTGTGGATACCTCATCTGATGGGGAGCTTAAAGTCACCACCAGACAGTTGGCAGACCACACCAATCAGGTGTGTACAGCCGGAGGACAAGTGCTCCTCTTCCAAATCAAACGCCACAAGCGCTAAGCTCGTACTCTACCTCCGTGCTTCATTTTGGAAATGGCTAAAAAAAAGTTTGTTATACTTACCCAAAATACGACCATGAAGTACATCCTCACTTCCAGCTTTAACCTCGTCGCCGATGACTGTTTACGATATTTAGGTAAAAGTTCCAAGGGTCTGAAAGTGGCCTTCATTGATACTGCCGCTGACATGTACAACAAAACAGAAGAGGCTTGGCTGCAAGCTGACCGAACAGCGCTAGTCAACGCTGGCTGTGAAGTTACCGACTACACGTTAGTCGACAAAGATAAAATAACACTCCAACAGGAGCTATCCGCATTTGACATCTTCTTTGTCGCCGGCGGAAACACTTTTTACCTGCTTGAAAAAGCCAAAAAGTCAGGCTTTGTCGAGCTCCTTAAAGAGAATGCGTGGAAAGACAAGATCTATATCGGTTCAAGCGCGGGCTCTGTGCTGCTCAGCCATGACATTGACGCAATCAAGTTCTTAGATGACCCAAAGCACGCATCGCTTGAGTCCACCCAGGCAGTAGGTCTACTAAACTTTGTCTTTTTTCCTCACTGGGGTGCAGGCGTCAAGTTCCAAGAGAGATATAACAAAGCATTTGAGTACATCTATCACAACGGGATCGCCGTCCTGACTGTCACCGACCACCAATACCTCTTGGCTGATGGAGATACGTTCAAACTTATCACCGCAGATGACCAGACGCGTTGAAAGGAGCTATGAAGATAGCCATTCTCTCTGATACTCACGACAACACGCCAGTGATTGTCTGGATCATCGAGTACCTCAATCAGCAGGGAATCACTACTGCTCTTCATGCTGGCGATATGATTAATCCGGGCGTCTTATTCCGTTTTCGTGACCACTATCAGGGACATCTGCACTTTGTCTTTGGTAACAACGACGGCGAACAGGCATTGGCCGAACGTCGCGCCAACGAAGCCCCCAACCTAACCTGCCACTTACAGGAGATGCGCTTGGAGTTGGAAGGGAAGAAGCTGTTCATGAATCACTACTCTTCAATCAGTGAGAGTGTGGCCAAATCTGGAGAGTTTGACGTTAGCATTGGCGGCCATGATCATGAGTACCGCGTCATTGAGTACGGCCAGTCGCTGTTTATTAACCCAGGCAATACAGTCACTAAAGACAAGTGGCTCCCCCAGCCAGCTGACGAAGAGAGCGGCTTTGTCGTCCTAGACCTTTCTACCATGAAACATGAGCGGATCATGCCGCCCAAAGAGCTATGGTAAGCAAGTTTGCCTCTACCATCGACCTGTATAACAAACACGCTGCACAGTTTGTTCAACACTTTGAACACAAACTGGACACTACCGAGCTGGATAAGTTTTTGAGGCTACTACCGGAAGGTGGCAAGATTGTGGACGCCGGCTGTGGTTCGGCCCGAGACGCGGCCTATATGATCAGTCAGGGGTATGAGGCGATTGGGATCGATCTGTCAGAGGGGCTCCTAGCTGAGGCTCATAAGTTACACCCCGAGGTGCCGACGCAGTTGATGAGTCTCACTGAGATCTCCTTGGGCGACGAACTTTTTGATGGAGTATGGTGCAAAGCGGCGCTGCTCCACATCGACCGTGCCGATGCCCCGCGCGTTCTTGAGCAGTTTCATCGTATTTTAAAGCCAAACGGTATCTTGTTTATTCAGACGAAAGCCGGCGACGGTGAAGGAACGCAGCCTGTTCCGTTTGACCCAGAGCTGAAACGCTACTTTACGTTCTTCACCCAAAACCAGCTCCGAATCTTATTTGAGGCAGCGGGATTTACTGTAATTGAAAGCTACTACTTCAACGGAAAGTCCCGCTCAATGGGCTCGCGCGATCAGGAGTGGGTGGTGGCGTTCGGTAGAAAGTAGGACCACACAACGACCTAGTTACACAGTTTCTCAACAGGTTGGTTGTTCGCGATCTTACGGATCCAGTCACTGGTATCTTTGAAGGAGCGCATCCGTGACTGGAAGTGGTCAAGATTTTTATACTCGGCAAAAGTGACCGGCACGTTGTTCTCACAAAGTTGGTCAGCGAACTGTTTTTGGGACTCCAATGTCACGATCGGATCACGGTCACCTTGTACGATGAAGGTGGGAATCCCCTCATAATAAAGACCTGTCGTGTTCTGCTCTAAACGTCTGGCAATAGCAGGATACTTGTCGGGCACGGTTCCACCCAACAACGCTTCTAGGAACTGCGCGTTGTACATCAGCTTCTGATTGGTGGTGTTGTACTGAAAGGCTTGGTCAACACACAACTCTCTGGCTCGGGGAAGTCGGCGCAGTTCGTTCTCCGTCAAAATGTCCTGCGGCGTAAAGTCCGGGTAGTACGCATGAAACGCGTACATTAAGTAAGGTGCCAAGTTAGGATTATCCTTCAGGAACTCATAGAGATTAGTGGTCGGACCATGGCCGATAATGCCCGAGATTTTGAGATCCGGAGTATATAGCTTGGAAAAGTCAGCAGCTGCAAAGCTGGCGTGGCCACCTTGGGAGTAGCCGCCGAAGAAGAGAGTGTTCTTCTGGATTGGGAGAGTCTGAGTGGGTCTGGCTCTCAGCAGCTCTCTAGCGGTTCCCAATAAAACTCGCGCTTCCAGGTCAGCGCTAAAGTAGTACTGCAGCCGGTCCGGATTATCCAGTCCCTCATAGTTGGGCATCATCACCACAAAGCCCTGGGAGGCTTGACTGGTCATCTGGTTAATATAGTTCCCAAAGCTGGTTCTTGCCTGGTTTTCTCTAGAGGGCGCACAGCGGTCGTCAAGTCCGGTGGTTCCAGCGGCATAGACTAGGAGTGGGAAGCGTTCGGCAGAGCTCGTAGCCTTGGGGACAAAGACGAGCGCCTTGACCGGTGAGTAGCTACCATCTTCGACGCTGATTTCGATCGAGAGAGTGTAAACATCAACCGGATATTGAGCAGTTATTCCCTGACCAGGGACAAAGCTATTGATCGACCGCTGCGCATCAGCCTGGGTGACTGAGCGGTCAAAGGTAAACGAGCTAAAGATCGTTCGAAATTGGGAGGGGACCGGACTGGGACTAGCCACTGGGCTGCTGGCGAGGGCGTCAATTCCTTGCTGGGTATCACTACTTCGCCAGCCAAAGCTCAACAGTACTCCCAATGCCGCCACAGCAACGAATGCAATCAACATAGAGACCGATGTACGGCCACTTCTTTTGGTGTTCAAGAGAGATGATGACCGCATTCGTCTGTTGATCATAAGTAGTCTTCTCCGTGACTCAAATTAAGCTTCTGCAAGAACTCAGTAAGAGTTATATGCCGGACAGTTGTTGGCTGGCGTCCGACCCGAACTGACTGCGTTCATCCACCTGATTCCATCATAAAAGCCTGCTTGGCGAACTTGATAGTGGTTAATCCCCGGATACTCTTGGTACAAAACGTCGTACCCCTGCTGACAGAACTGGCGCTGATTCTTGAGTTGAGTAGAGGCGTAGACAATTGGGTCAACTGCTCCCTGCTGAAGGTAAATCGGTAGGCCGTCCAGGTGATCAAAAATCATATTGCGCTTTAACTCGTCATAGAGCGCCGGGAACTGACTTTCGAGCGTGGCGTTTTGCAAAGCTGCCGCAAACTCCGGCGTGTACAGCTGATCCGGCACATTTGGCCAGACGACACCAGTTCGATCGATACACGTATTCTCGATCCGCTCGGTCAAACTATCCAGCCACTTTTGTTGGAGGATGAGTGTCAGGTTAATTGGTGGACCATAGTAGTTAAAGTAGGAGTACAGGACATACGGACCGAGTCGGGGAGTCTCAGACAGTAATGCCACGATATCGCTAGCGGACGCATAGCCGATGATGCCTTTAATCTTTTCTTGCAGGTTTGGATCCAAGCGATCGCGCCGTGCCGCCGAAGAGAGCGCTGCGTGGCCTCCTTGCGAGTAACCAGTCAGGTAGATGTCCCCCACTTGCAGCTGAACGAGTTCGGCGCTATTTACTACTTTGGCAAAGTTAGCAATTGCTCCCAGCATGACCCTCGCTTCCATCTCAGCAATAAAGTAAGGCTGCAGATCATTGATTTGATAGAAGCCGACGTACTCCGGGAAAACGACCACAAAGTTCTCACTCGCTTGAGCAATCATCTGGTTCTCGTAGTTACCGATATTGGTGACCTCAACGTGTTCAAGTGACGGGGCACACTTCGCAGCCAGACCACTAGTACCAGCGGCGAACACGTACCAGGGTTTTTGTACTCCCCCGCTATCCGGGATGTAGACGGTGGCTTTGACAGGAACTTTCTGTTCCGTTTCATCTTCAATGAAGTAGATCAGTTCATACTTGTCTACTCTGTTCAGGTCAGGTCGAAGAAACGTGCTGTGTAGGTAGGAAAGCTGAGCGGCCTCGATCCGAGACCGCTCAAAACTGTCGACTTTGCGGAATGAAATCAACTGTTCCGGAATGAGTTGCCCCGGCTGAGTTTCGGTGATAACCTGTTGTTCTGTTTGAGTGGCGGCGTCCTGGACGACGAACGAAACATTCGCCTGACGAAAACGAAATCGCCAAAACAGGTAGCTGCCAAGAGTAGCGCCAACTGCTATAAAAATGAGTGCCAGAACAATCAATACATAGGAAATCGTTCTGCTATGACGGCGCAGGCGATGCATGAAAAAGATTATATATGGCTTTGGAAAAGACGTTGAGTCCTGCCCGCTTATCTGACCAGCTCTTGCGCGCAATTGCCATCATTTGTGTGATTTTGATTCATTTTCTGGCCATGTTTCATGACTCACCGTTTGTCTCGTCGTCACCCTACCAGCTTGTTGCCGTCTCCCTTGACCAGCTCAGTCGTCTTTCCGTTCCTTTGTTTGTAGCACTTTCTGGCTATGGCCTGAGTCAGAAGTATCTGAAAACAGAGTTCCGTTGGTCTGAGTTTCTGACCCGCCGCGTTCTCAAGCTGCTGCCGCTGTATATCGTCTGGAGTATCTTTTACTACGTGGCACTGCGGGTGGTACCGGGGTGGACTCCTACCTGGGAAACTACCTCACTGCCAGTTCAGCTACTGCTCGGCCAAGCCGACTACCAGATGTACTTTGTGCCGATGATCTTTCAGCTCTACTTGCTCTTCCCTTTTCTTTTTCAACTCCGTAGACGCTGGCCGCTCTCCACCTTAATCGTCTTTGGCTGTATCCAGGTGGTGATGTTTTTCTTCTTCCAAAATCGACAGCTGATGATCGGGAACTTCCTCGTTACTGACCAAGTTCAGTACCTCTTCTGTGGTACCTGGATTTTTTACTTTGTGCTCGGGATGTGCCTGCCTCGACTCCACCGGATGCTGAAGTCGTCAGCGTTTTTGACCTCGGTGCTGATCGCCGTGACACTGGCCGGTGGATACTGGATCATCAACAATGCGCTGTCCAACATCAATCAGGGAATGAACCCGCTCTATGCTCTCCGCTTCACGCGGTATGTGGTGCTGTTCTACGCCTCAGCTTCGATTGTGCTACTCAGCTGGTTGGCAATGAAGGTGCGACGACTTCCAGTCGTCATTCAACAGATCGGGACACATTCTTATGGTCTCTATCTTGCTCATACCTTTCTCCTCCGAGTCATCTTCAGTATTGGAATCCTAAGGTAATGACGTTGCTCTTCACCATAAACCAACTCTCCCCAGCCCTTCGTTTTCCTGCTACCATCTCTCCATGCATGGCGTACTGACCTGGCTGAAAAAGCACTGGCTATGGGTAGCGATCGTTGCCTTTGCGCTCAGCCGCATTTATATCTTTCTGAATCCTCCCCCATATGTTCGATACTTTGAAGAGTACGCAAATATCTGGTACTACGGCTGGCCTCCCTATCTCAAGCACTGGTACGAGTATCCGCCGGCCACAATTCCGTTTGTGTTGGGACCGCTGCTTCTTGATCTAGCTGGAATCGGTAAGTATGCACTCAACTTCCGGCTAATGTCACTCTTCTTTGACGTGGTTCTGTTCGGGCTTATCCTGCGCGTGATGAGCAAACTGAAGTACTCCGACCTGACTCGCTTGGCCAACGCCCTCTTTTATATTCTGCTGACACTCAAAGCCAAAGACTTCATGTACGAAAACCTCGACCTGCTGTTTGGAATGACGCTGTTTGTGCCGGCAGTGGCGCCACTTTTACTCGGCAAAGGAAGATCTGTTGTCCAATGGCTGATGTATTGGCTAGGGACTGGCCTCAAGCTGGTCAACGCACCTTTAGCTGCGCTCTACTTTTTTAACAGTAAAGAGAAGCTGGTCAAACGGCTAGTGATTCCGTTGGTGACTTGTGCCGTGATCTGGGCAGTTCCGCTAGCCACCTTCCGTTCATCACTGAGCGTAATCCTGGTCTATCACAAGGATCGGCAGCTGCAGGTCGAGTCGTTTCCCTCACTGGTGGTCCGCGGAGTGAACTTGATTACCAAGTCCGAGGAGATCTACTTCTCCCAATACAAGAGCTTTGACCTGCGTGGTCCGGTTTCCGATATCGTCTTGCCCATCTCCACCATTGCCATGATCGGATTTATGGGACTGCTGGTACTCTATATCTGGAGACACCGCCAGCAAGCAGCCAACCCCGCTTTCATGATGAAGGTGACACTGCTGTTTGTGTTTGGCTACTTTTTGACGAATAAAGTCTTCTCGACACCGTATCATCTCTGGTACTTACCATTGTTGGTCGTTTTTCCCTATAAAAACTGGCGTCAGCGAGGCTTTTTCTATGCAGTGACGGCAATCTTTCTGGGAGTCGCAACGACTCGCATTCCGTCGGTAGAAGTGGTCAAAGGCCTTTTCCTTGATACCAGCTTGCCCATCTTTACCCAGATTCCGGCTACACTGTTACTATTGTGGGGAGCGACCAAGTTGGAAACGGTTCAGCCCTTCCAGTTGCGGGAGTGGGCTGAAGAGAAAGCTCAACAGGTGGTCGAGACCCTCCGTCAAAAAACGAAAAAGGTGAAGCGGAAGTTGCGTTAGCGGTTTACAGGAAAGCGGCTATCTTTTTGACACTCTCGCCGAGAACTTCAGGACTCATCGCCGTAATCTCCTCAAAGCCGTGAACTTCTGAAGATGGCTGCTGCCATAGGAAAAGCTTCTTCTTCAGATAAAAACCGACAGTTAGCTCCATCGATACATTCGGACCAATGTATCCAGTGACTCCGTGTTTTGTCCGGTTATATGCTAAAACCCAGTCACCCTTTTCGATCTGCTCAAAGTAGTCTTCGATAAACTTGCGTTTCACTTCCGGCGTGACCGTTTCGGCATGGAGAATCGTCTCTTTTTCTTGCTCAGTCCTGGCGCTGACTAGTGCCTCGGCCATCGTCGGTAACACCACGGTCAGACCGAGCTGCTCGAACTGCTTTTTGATCTCCGGCAGTTCGGGGTAGAAGGTAACGCTGGAGCAGATCACCAGTTTTGGCACTACACTCCTTCCCATCGGCACTGTTTCATATCAACGTGATCACCCTTAAAAATGACTCCTTCACTCTCTAGCCAGTGACGCTGGGCATCAGGGCCACCAAACGCAAACTGGCCGCTCAACCGTCCGTCACTAAAGACAACTCGATGGCAAGGCGTCTTCCGATGACTGGGGTTCCGGTGCAGAATCCAGCCTACCTGTCGAGGTGTCTTGAGTCCGAGCGCGTGAGCAACTTCACCATACGTCGTTACTTTGCCAGCCGGGACGTGTTCGACCAACTCATAGACGGCAGTAGCAAGATCGTGAGATGCCATATCTTCGTAGAGTACACTGAAAACTGCATACTTGCCACATACGCATCGGTTGAGTAAAATAGCTTTCGGCTTATGCACAATCAGGCCCGTATGACCATTATTAAGCTTTGCGTCCTTTTTCCGAAGGAGCGGGTTTTGATGGCATAACGTAAATAGCTTACACATGACATGAAAACCCCTCCCACAGAGGGGTTTTTTGATGGATGACGATGCCAAGAAGCATTGAAGAGCGGACAGTCCTACCAGCGAGTATAATACGAGGCAGCACTCAAGGTTCTGCTATGGTCGAATATGCAGGCCTGCCCGCATTACAGCAAATACTCCATACCCCACAGACCTTAGATGAGTCGGTGGCAGATTATTATTTTGCGGTCGAACGCTCAAACTTCTTGCGTTTGTTCGGCGAGAACGGTGTCAGCAAGGTACTAATTGACTACCTAGCAGACCGCCAGGACGTGACAATCTTGGTCCCCGGCTCGGACGGCAAACTGGAAAAAGGCCCTTTCCTGAAAGGGATGTACTCACCCATGGAGGTGGTAGTGATCTGTAATGAGATCGGAACCTTTGAAGAAACTAGAGACTCAATCATTGACCTTGCCCGTGACGGCGGACTTCCTTCTACAGATGACCGGATGGAACATAAGGTTCTGGCGCAACCCAGAGCTCCACTCTCCGGCTATAAAGGTGAAACGCGTCACTCTTGGCCGGACCGGATTCTGAACTCCAAGCTAGTATTTGGTCCCGCTGAGCTCTTTGAACAAGCGCAAGATCAAGTCTTCCAGGAGTGGAGGTCAATTGGAGATGTTCGCAGTTCGGTCAAAGGTTACCTTAAACAGTTTGTCGCCACAACGAGAACTGGTGAGGTGACACGACGGGGGGAGACTCACCGTCATTTCGACCTCGACACCGGTGAGATTTTTTACGATGAAAATAACTATGTTCTGGGATTAAAGTACGGGCCCATACGAGCTCTTCAAGTTTTCTTAGCCAAGTATCAACTTGAGACTGGAGCTCGGGCTCAGGGCGAAACCAATACCGTCCGCAAGCTCTTAACTCTCTTCCCCGGTGAAGATGAGGTAGCACTAGCCTACCAGATGGCGTTGCGGATTTATCACTGGCAGCAGTTTGAGACTAAAAACGGCAAACCTGCATATGTGCAGATCAAGAGCCAGGAACTACGGAGTATCACCCGGCCGATCTTAGACTTTATTCAACGGAAATCTACGAAGTCTGCTTGAGATCTTTGACCATCAGCTGGAGGGTCCGGCGCGACTTCCACTCATTAATACTCAGACAGCCTGCCAGTTCAATCTGACTGCCGACTGTTAACTCTTTGGCCAGTGAACCGAGTCCCCAGGCGATACAGTTGAGGGTAAGTCGCTTGCTCTCTAGCTCAAAACCTACTTCCAGCCGGAGGTGCTTGCCCTCACGGCCGATCTCAGTGGCCATCAGCACGACTCCTGGCGGGGAGGCAAAGATGGGTTCTGGGTTCCCCTGACCAAATGGCGCAAAAAGTTGTAGCTCTTCAGCAGTGTTGAGAGTTAAAAGGTGAAGCGGCAGTTCGCTTTCCACGGTCAACCGAGCGGCCAAGAGCTCATCTGTAATCTGTTGTCTAGCCAGTGTTTCGAGACGCGCCGTAATACTCTCCAGCTTGCTTGGCTCGGCAGCAAAGCCAGCTGCCATCGGATGGCCACCTGCTTCCAGCAAGTCGTCACGAACCTGACGAATCAACTCGATAATGTTGACGCCTGCCACGGAACGGGCTGAAGCCTTGGCTACTTTCTCGCCTACAGCGATGGCAATGGCAGGCTTGCTGTACTCTTCCATCAGTCGGCCAGCCAACAAACCAATTACCCCCTCATGGTACTCAGTCGATGCCACCACAATAATATGTTCTTTTTCCCAGCGGCTGGCTTGGAGCAGAGCGTGTTCAATCATCTCCATGGTCAGCTCCTGACGAGCTTCATTAGTGTGATTAAGTTCGTCGACCAACTCGTCGGCTCGCTCCATACTTGTCGTACAGACAAGTCGCAGCGCATTCAGGCTGTGTTTGAGTCTGCCCATCGCATTGAGGCGCGGCGCAATCACAAAGTTGATCGTGTCTGTGGAAATTTTTTGCGGATCAATTGCCGCCCTGGCCATTAGTACCTGAAGACCCACTCGCTTTGTCTTCTTGAGGGATTCGATCCCATGTACGACCAGTGCGCGGTTTGTTTTCAAGAGCGGCATCTGGTCAGCAACGGTCGCAATTGCAGCCAGGTCAAGGCTCTGCTTGGCAGACTCCTTGGAAAGCGCCCGAGCGAGAAACCAGGCCACTCCGGAACCACAAACTTGAGTGGTATGAACAATCACATCTGCACAAGGCAGCTCTGATTCACAGACGTGATGATCAGTCAAAATGGTATCGATGCCTCGCTTTTTCAGCTCTGCAAACGCCTGATGGGCAACGATACCGTTGTCTACCGTAATCAGTAGCTGCGGGGTGTGCTCTTCCAGAACCGCTGTCAGCGACCTGATCGTTAATCCATATCCGTGTTTTTCTCGATGCGGCAGAAAAGGCTTGGCAATAATTCCTACTGCCCTCAGCGCTTCCCAAAGAATCGCTGTTGAGCAGACGCCATCGGCATCGTAGTCGCCGAAGATAACAACCTCCTCGCCCTGTTCTTTCGCCAGCAAGATGCGTTGGACTGCCTTATCAATCTTCTTCTCTTCCAAGCCCACTTCTGAGAGGGCGATCTCCAGTGGACTGGTCGGATGAAAAAAGGCTTCTTGGTCAGCCTGCGTGGCAAGCCCTCGGTGCCGAAGGAGCATCTCTTTCAGCTGGCCAATGTCTTGAGGAGGAGTGGAAGTTGTGTACTGCCAGTGCATGATAACTCACGGTACAATAACATAGTTCTATGCAACTGGCACTACCTTTCGAGTCTCTGCTTATCCTCTATCGCTTGCAAACCGCGGGGTATGAAAGCTACCTGGTGGGTGGTGCTGTTCGTGATGCACTGCGCGGTGAGTTGACGGCCAAAACTGACTATGACTTCACCACTAATGCGATTCCGGAGCAGATTCAAGTGGTCTTCCCCGAGAGTTACTACGAGAACAGTTTTGGGACGGTTAGCATTACTCGAGAAAACCTATGGAAGTTGGCAGGCCTTGAGCTTGAGGAAACAGCACTTACTTCACCCCAAGAAGATGCTCAGAGCTCGGGTCCGATAGACCTTGCGAGTGCCACCAAGATCCACTCTTCCCTCCAGTCCGCTGCTTTACCTCAGCATGATCAAGTACAGCCTCACGATGAGGACTACGAGATCACGACCTACCGAGCTGAAGGCAGATATACAGACCACCGTCGACCTGATGAGGTCAAGTGGGGCAAGAGTCTCGAGGATGATCTTAGCCGGCGTGACTTCACCATCAATGCCATGGCGATCTCTATTAAGCTGGAGTTTCTGGATTCTTTTTTTGCCAAAAGGTTAACAGCAGCAGAAGCGACCCAATTGGTTAATCTTCCTGAAGAGACGTTTACGCTCATTGATCCCTACAACGGCCGTACAGACCTGGCGGAAAATATCCTGCGACCCGTGGGCGACCCGGCGACCCGGTTTGAAGAAGACGCCTTACGGATGTTGCGGGCGATTCGTTTTTCCGTCCAGCTCAACCTGAGAATGACTGACGAAACCTTCACCGCAATTTCCAGCTTAGCCGATCAGATTCAATATGTGAGTTGGGAACGTATTCGTGATGAGTTTCTGAAAATGCTGGCGAGTGAGTATCCGGCTGAAGCAGTTGAGCTGCTGGATGATACTGGCCTTCTTCATTACATCCTGCCTGAGCTGCGGGAAGGGAAAGGTATTGAACAAGGTGGCCATCATACGACGGACGTCTGGACACATAGTCTTGATGCACTTGCCAGTTGTCCCTCTCACGACCCAATTGTTCGTTTCGCCACCTTGCTACACGATGTGGGCAAACCCCGCACCCTGCGGTTTGTGGACGAAGATCCGACCTTTTATAACCATGAGATCATTGGCGCACGGATGGCGCGCAAGATTGCCGAACGCTTCCGTCTCTCCAAAAAAGAAGTGGATCGGGTCTATACATTGGTCCGTCATCACATGTTCTACTACCAGCCGCATAACACTGATGCTTCAATCCGTCGCTTTATGCGCAAAGTCGGATTGGAGAATATCAATGATATTCTTGATCTGCGCGAAGCAGATCGCTTGGGCAGCGGTGCACGGAAAACGAGTTGGCGACTGGAAGAGATGAAGCAGCGGATGATCGAACAGCTGCATCAGCCATTTGCGGTTACTGATCTGGCTATCGATGGCACAGACGTGATGGAAGCCTTAAACATTAAACCGGGCAGACTCGTAGGCAAGCTGCTCCAGGACCTTTTTGAAGAAGTGCTGGATGAACCAGATAAAAACAATCGTGAGTATCTACTAAAGAGAGTCAGCGAGCTGGCCCGGTCTGCTGCCTATGAAAACTAGACAGTGGTGGCTGATTGTTTTTGGGATCGTTATTTCGCTGATCTTCTTTCTTCCGTTTGTCTCTGCTACGACCACTCGTCCACTTCACCCAGATGAGTATATCTTTATCCGCCGAGGTGTATTTGCCAGCTACTACTTCACCGGCAACTTCCGAGATTCGATATGGCAGTCATTTGACTCCTACGACGTTCCGAAGTTTGCCGAGCTTTTTTATGGCGTTGTCACCAAGCTGGCTCCCGAGTCGTCTGCGATCGAGCAACGTATCTTGTTTGCCCGACAGGCAGCTGTTTTTTTTGCTTTGGGAAGCTTCTGTGTTTTGTTCTGGCTTTGTGCTCAAACAAAGCACTGGCTGTGGGGAGTGCTGGCAGTAAGTCTGGTGGGCTCGAATATTTTGCTTAAAGAGAGTCTGGTCACGGCGATGGGTGACGGACCGCTCCTCTTTTTCAGTCTTTTGTATATCGGATGTGCCGCTCAACTCTTTGCGACAAACTCATCCCGCCGTTTCCGAAGAATGATGTTCTGCGGGGCTGCACTCAGTGCCGGGCTGGCCACAGCGACTAAACTGAACGGTGTTATTAACGTCTTCCACTTTTGCCTGCTGACGCTTATCTTTTTCAGGCACGACCTCATTCGTGCGTTGCGCTATGTCCTGCTTTTTATCGCAGGATCTTTTCTCACCTTTTTCATTCTCAATCCTTTCATCTGGAAAAACCCGATTCTGAACTTGGCTGTGATGGTCGCTGCCCGCCAGGTCTCGATTGAACGACAACAAATCCTTTTTCCTGACGCTCTGTCTACCCTCAGCGACCGGCTGATTACGACGTATGAAAGGACTCTTGCTCCCCAAGGAATCTATGCCAACTTTGCTAACTTACCTGCAGCAGTGCCGGTAGGGTTGCTTTTGTTTCTCACTGGCTTTTTTCTGCTGGGAAAAGAAGTACACGCTACGACCAAGACCTCCCACTTTAGACCTCGGCTTGCAATCTTCTTTAGTTGGATAGTTGCGTGGCTGGTAGTTACTGTCTTGCTGATCCCGCTTGATTGGGATCGCTATTACTTGCCCGTCGTCATCAGCGTTAGCTGTTTCCAAAGTTATACTCTAGCGGAGTTACTCCAGCGAACCTATCGCAAAGCGCTGTGTTTAATCCGCTAACTACTTGCGTTTCTTCTGAAGTTCGTCCCAGACCACTACGAGGGGCGCGGCGGTAAATGTGGAAGAGAAAGTTCCGGTAACTGCCCCGACCAACAGGGCAACTGCAAACCAACGGATCGTATCGCCGCCGAGCAATACCACTACCAGCAGCATGATAATAATTGTCATCGAGTTATTAATTGAACGCCCTAAAGTTTCCAGAACCGATGCATCCACGATTGTTTCATACGGAATACTAGGATGTTTACGACTATTCTCACGGATCCGATCAAAGACCACAATTGTGTCGTGCACAGAGAACGATAAAGTCGTCAGTAGTGCTGTTACAAACAAGACATCAACTTCTGCCCCAAACAGCTTTCCGAAAATAGCAAAGCAGCCGATCAACACAATGCTGTCATGGAACATGGCCAATACCGCCGAAACGCCATACTTGACGTTATGAAACTGATAGCCGATATACGCAATGATTCCCAACGCGACCAGGGCCACCGCGATCAGCGTTTTTTCAAACAGCTCACGCCCCAGCGTCGGTCCCACTGTCTCAAAGCGCAGCTCTTCAACGGACTCAAAACTGCCGCTAAGCTGCTGCATTACTTGATCTTTTTGGTCATTGGTGATGCTGGGCATGCGCAAGATCAGTTGGTTATTGCCGGAAGATTGAACTGACGTAATACGAGGTTCATCACCGACAATCTGCTGCAGTTCATCCTGGTCAATCGTGACTGGTGGCTGTTTTTGTTGGTAGCGAACCTCTAGCAGCGACCCACCAGTAAAGTCGATGGAGAGCGGCAAGCCGAATAAAAAAACCGCGATCAACCCCGGAATAATCACCGCTGCTGAGATCATGAAGTACAGCCAGCGGAATCTCATGAAGCTAAAGTGTTTCATCGCTGAGCTCCTTTCGCAGACACCCTGGGCTCACCTTCAGTTGGTCCCTTCAAGAATAGCCGCATCAATGTTCGGGTCACTACTAGACCGGTGAATAAGCTGGTCAACACCCCAATAAATAAGGTGACTCCAAAGCCACGGACCAAGCCGCTGGTGTTCAGAAATGGAAAGTCGAGCGGATTAATCAAAACCAGAGCCGTAAAGATAGTAGCTACGTTGGCATCCTTGATGCTGTCCCAGGCTCTACCAAAGCCGAGCTCCATCGCCCGCGTAAACGGCTGCCCCATCCGCAGCTCTTCTTTCATCCGTTCAAAGATCAAAATATTCGAGTCCACCGCCATCCCGATGGTCAGCAGTAAACCAGCGATCCCAGGGAGCGTGAGGGTGATATTAAGCAGCTTGTAAAGCGCCACAGTCAAGATTGCATAGATCACCAAAGAGATACTCGCCAGAACACCTTTCCAGCCATAGTACAAGATCATGAATGCAATCACACAAGCCAGACCGATCATACCAGCCCGGACACTCTTCTCTACTGCCTCCTGTCCTAAACTAGCCCCGATCGTGTGTTGTTCAATTACCTCAATTGGCACCGGTAGTGCACCGGCGTTGAGCTGGATGTTGAGCTCTTTAGCCTGATCAAGAGTGAAGGTACCGGAAATAACTGCCCGACCGTCCACGATCGGATCATTGATCTGCGGCAGAGAAACCGGAAAGTCGTCGAGGAAAATCGCCAAAATGTCACCCCGATGATTCTTTGTGATCTCGGCGAACTTCTGTGTCCCTTCCGGACTAAACTCCATGGCCACGACGGGCTCGCCCGTCTGTGGATCGTATTGGACACTGGAACGCTTCAAGTCTTTACCAGTCAAACCAGTCGGCTCAAACTGTTCCAAAAAGGCGAGTGCAGACTGAGTTGCCTCAGCTGAAGGTGAAGCTACTTGTAAGCGAAAGTCGAGCTGGGCAGTGGTTCCGATCAGCTGCAAAGCCTGGCCTACGTCATTCACTCCGGCCAACTCCACTATGATGCGGTCCTCGCTGCCGACGCGTGATGTTTGGATAACGGGTTCAGAGACCCCAAATAGGTCTACACGTCGTTGAATAATCTCGCGTGCCGACTCTAGAGCTGCCGCGCGGTCAGTGGCTTCCACTTTACTGGTATCTGCCCGGAGAACTACCTGCATTCCCCCTTGAATGTCCAGTCCTTGCTTTAACTCAAAGTCACGGTAGATCGGCCGACCGAGCAAAGTAAAGTTAAGGGCAGGTCGTTTGATGGTGTAGTTGATATCCCGGCCAAGAACAGAAGAGTGAACAGGCAGCTCCCGGGGAAGCGCAATTAGGCTGGCAATGACGGTAAAGAAAAGAATCAGGAGAAAAGTTCGCAGCGGGCGCGTCTGTTTCATGGCTAGAGCTTAGTTTAAACCAACGGGCTTGCGCTCGACGAGGTCTTCTTCATTTCCGATTACCATTACTCGCGTTCCGTACAAGACTTCCATCAGGAAGGGATCCCGGCGTTGTTTGCGGAACTCAAACTCGTCTTCGGGTAAAACGGTATAGTTAATCTCACGGCCAATCTTGGTTTCTTCCTCATTCATCAAGGCTTCTAGCTCTGCTAACACAATATCGCCCACGACCAAAATATCGACATCAGTCCGTTTGGAGTCATCGACGCTGACAAACTTCCCTGAGAACATAATAAACTTAACGCTACCGAGCTTTTTGCGTTGTTTAATGAGCTTCAATCCCAGACCAGTACTCTTTTTGACCATTCTGAGTAGCTCCGGATAAAAGGTGTAGTTTTTGTTGAGGTAGTAGTAGAGGCGGTTACCACGTTCTTCGCTTTTGAGAATGCCGGCAGCCAGCATTCGATCCAGCTCGCGGCGAACGGCATTGATCTCCTCATGGGTGTGGCGAGTGATCTCACGGACAAAGTACATCTCACTGGGTTTATTGAAAAAGAGCTCCATGATCTGGACACGAACTCTGGAAATCATGAAGTCTTGAAGTGAATCCATACGTTACCTCTTTTTGCGATTGTACTGAGTACAAAATGATTGCGCAAGACTGAAGCCTGATCGAGTAGGCTGGGGCAGGAAGTGTGTGTTCGTGATTCGGGCTAGGATGCGTCGGAGCTTCTCCACTCCAAGCAGCTCTTTAGTACGTCACGGTTGTCTTTGGAGCGACCACTGAGATCCAGGTCAGACCGCGGACGAGTTCGAGTGGTTTGCCTTTGGCATCCGTAAATGTCAGCTGTGCTTCACGATCTTTCTTACTCCACTTGGCTTGGACGGCTTCACCGTTCATGAAAACGAGCGCATCGCCGGAACCAGTGGTGGTATAGAGCATGTGTTTGAGCTCATCAATCGGACCTTTTTCTGGAACGAACAGAACGACCGCGTTCTTGACCATGACTTGTTCATTGGTGTTCAAGTCGAGGTGAGGTTCGTTGGCAGTGAAACGTTTGTAGCTATTGGTGGCAGGATCATACTCCCACTTGGCAGCGTAGGTGGTGAAACCATCCCAGAACTCAAAACTGATGTTAGGTGCCTTGGGAGAAGAAGACGGTTTGCCTTCGGCAGTGGCCCAAGGAGTAAAGCCATCTTTCCAGTCTTTCCCACCGACAGTCGTCCGACCTACGGTTCGGGTTGGCGTCATGTTGGTCCAGCCACGCTTGGTCGCTACAGCCCACAGCTTTTCGGTGGAAGTAACCATGGTGTGTTCGGTGGCCAACTCGCGACCAGGAATACGGTTGTAGTCACGCACAAAAGTGGGATAGCCAATCGAGAACTGGTTCAAGTCATTCTGACCAGTCCAGCCGTAGTCGCTCAGTTGACCCAAAGCGTTGGCCGGTCCAGGTGTGTTAGCGCCACCAACGTGAACGTAGAGTGGTAAGTTATAGCCAGATGCCCAGTCAATAAAGTAGGTACGAGCAGAGCGAATAGGTGCCAAGGTTGTATCCTCAACTTGGACATCACAGTAAAAAAGTCCCATGAAACGGGTAACACCACCCTCAGCCATGGCTTCAAAGACGACATCGGCTTTGTTGAGACCGGACTGTGGCCGGGCATCAGGGGTGTTCTCAATCATCACCGCCAATGGCCGACGCTTTTCCCAAGCCGCCCGCTCAGTTGCCGTGTACAGCTCACCATTTAGCGGACAGGGTTGATCTTTGGGTTCATTGGGGTTGATCGTTAGCAACTTCTGGCCACCACCTAGCTCTTCTTCCACCACTTCCGTCTGTTCGCCTGCCTGCTCGGTTGGCGTTCCTGCCCCTCTATTCATAAAGGTGGTGATGCCAAAGGCAGCCCCAGTTGAGACTAGGTAAAGAGCAAGAAGAACGAGTAGTTTTTGTTTTGTCATATCACTCCATGAAGGCCGGAAAATAGCACGTCAGTAGTTGTATCATGACGAGCCGCTGGATTCCAGCCGATAGATAACCGAATCTTTAATGTAAACCCACCTTAATTCCCACTACTGCTGCCAAGATCACCGCGGTAATAATGACAGTCCTGAGTAGGTCTTGGTAGATGAGGTGTACATCATACTCGAAAAGATCCGTAATGGATCGACTTGATTTTGGCAGTTGAGTAACAGGTGAGACCCTCGTGGCTGTTTTGTTCTTATTCAGCGAGACACTCTTTACCACGGCATCTGACTGAAAAGAGTAGGTCAGATGTTCCTGTCGATGAAGCTGGGCCCGGGCCTTTTCAGCGCGAGTCCGACGTTCGCCTGCCATACTAGCCTCTCCGTAAAATTACCTCGAGAATATCTCGGGCAAAAACAACAATCATCAAGCTTCCTAACAAAATAAATCCAGCGTAGTTGATGTAGCCTTCTACTTTGGTAACTCTCTTTCTGCCCACCACTAGCTCAGCCAAAATCAGGAAGACCCGACCTCCATCCAACGCCGGAATCGGCAAGACGTTGAAGATTGCCAGATTCACCGAAATAATGCCGGCAAAGTTGAGAAGTGGCCAAGCACCCTGATCAAAGATGCCAGCTTTCTTACTTTCGACGAAGATCTTGACCGGACTCCCCACCTCTGCGGGCATTACCCCACGGAAGATACTGCGGCCAATATCACCCAACGCTTCAAAGATGAGTTGGGACAGGTAGTAGGTCTGTTGGATGCCCACCCACGTGCCGCGGAATGGCATCTCGTACCAGGGGTAAAACTTCTGTTCAATAACGTTCAGAAAACGGACGCCGATGTAGCCTTTGGACGAATCCTCTGGCCGAGGCGCGACTGTCATCGTAAAGCGTTGCTCGCCAGGTTCACACTGGGCTGAGTCCTCAGCACACTTGCCAGTCGTAATGACTGTCACATCCTGATTTGGGTGAGCAGAAACAGCTGCAATCACTTCTTCCGGCGTGGCTACCTGGACCGTTTCCCCGGAGGGTACTTGGATAGCCGTGATATCGACCAAAGTAGGTAGCTGCGCCTGCTCGGCCGGAGAGTCAGCGATTACCTCTCCTACCCGAGGATTGTTCTGTAGTTCTGGAATACCAGTGATCGAGAAAAAGACTGAAAAAGCAACGATTCCAAATAAAAAGTTGATAGCTGCGCCAGCCAAGGCGATCGTGACGCGGGCAAACCGGGACTTGGCATAAAATGGGCCCTCGTACTTATCCGGTTTTCGCTTGCGTTCAGCTGCTTCGGCTTTGCTGGGAGAAACGTCTTCAAAGGAAACGCCTTCCACCTCACTGCCTTCCTCACCCTCCATTTTGACGAAACCACCAAACGGAATCCAGTTTAAGGAAAAGATTGTTTTGCCCCGTTTGAATAAAGTGAGGGCCCGAGGTGGATAGCCCAACCCAAACTCTTCCACCCGCACTTTGAAGAAACGGGCGGTCACGTAGTGCCCTATCTCGTGAATAATAACGAGAAAGGACAGAATAATAACAAAGATAATAATCTCGACAAGAACCATGGGCTATACCGTCATTAACTCTTTTTCTTTATCAGCGGACAGGGCATCAATCTTTTCCATGTACTCTTTGACCTTTTTCTCCAGTGTCTCCAAGTCAGCCTTAATCATGTCTTCACTGACTCCAGCTTGGCCCTCTTGATCTTCGATCTCTTTTTTGGCATCTGTTCGCACTGAACGCATCATCACCCGGCCAGCCTCGATCTTTTGGTGAAGTAGCTTGACCAGTTCTTTGCGACGCTCTTCGGTCAACGGCGGCACGACGATCCGAATAATCGTTCCGTCCACGACCGGATGAAGGTTTAAGCCGGATGAGGCAATTGCTTTTTCGATGGTCGGTAGCAGTGACTTGTCCCAAGGCGTCACTACCAACATTCCCGGATCAGGGACCGAGATGTTGGCCAGTTCGTTCACCTTCATGCGAGTGCCATAGGCCTCGACGCTGACAATATCGAGCATCTGGGCCGAAGCACGGCCAGTTCTGAGCTGGGCCACGTCGCCCCGAATAAAGTCTAACGTTTTATCTGCCCGCTGGCTAAATTGTACAAATTGATAAGACATAGTCCTCTGATTGTACAACGACCTGGCCATGCTACCAGTGTTACAATCTTGTTCATGCGTCCTGGCACGTTCTGGAATACTCTGGTGAACTCGATCTCAAACCCCAAGTACTACTTGGATGTGCTGAACGTCAGTAGCTGGTTTACGATCCGCTTTTTGATCGCCAGCTACTTTTTATTGGCTTTGATGTCTGGAGTGCTGTTCGTCATTTTCGACTTGCCTAAGCTCAGATCAAGTTTGACCAGCTTCCTCGATGAAGCGGTCGCTAACTTCCCCGACCAACAACAGATCAGCTGGACGGGCTTGCAGCTTGAAACTACTCAAGAGGAACCCTACTTCCTGGCTTTCCCGAAGTTGCCTGATGCGCAAGGACTTCCTCCGCAACTTTTGGAACTCAATACGCAAGTTACTGACATCAATCAAATTAGTCAGTCGGGAAAAGAGCGAAGCCTGGTAGTAGCGGGTGAACGGCAGCTCTTTGTTAGCCAACCCGGTGGGGGATGGTCGGATCTTCCGCTAACAGATATCCTGACCACTGATCGTTTCACCATCACCAAAGAAAGCTTGGAAGCAGCACTGCCATCCTATCACCGGCAGCTCCAGACGACGTTGCGCGCGCTACCATTCTTCTTTGTCTTACTCTTTTTCTTGATCTCATTCCCCTTACGGGTCTTCAATGTGGTGATTGACTCTATTGTGATCTTTTTTATCGTCAGACTGATCGGATTACCGTTGGGGTATAAAAAAGTCGCTCAAATCAGTTTGCACGTCACCGTGGTGGCTGAGCTACTGACAGTCTTGACTGCTAACATCACCCGCAGTATTCCCATGTTCTCGTTGGCCTTCTGGGGCTACACACTGTTCATTTACTGGAATCTTCGCAATGTCAAAGCGCTGACCCCTAACGAGGTGGAGCGTCTAAATAGAGAGTAGTCATATTGACCGGCGGGAAGGGCGCATCCAGTTTAACCGGATCTGCTGCACGCAGGTCTGCTTCCACTTCATCAAGTCGACGGCTGAGCGCGGTTTCTGTCGGAGTTTGACCAAAAGGAATCGGTGAAGGCGTCGCCGTCAGCCTTTGCTGGGCTTCCGGCATGATCAAGACAAGCAGCGCTACGACCAACAATAGTCCAGCAATACTGCCGGTTCCGGCTAAGATTAGGATGCGTTTGCGCTTTTTGCGGGCGATCTCTTTCTCGGCAAAGTTGGGATCGATGTCGACGGGCAACTCTGCCGGCGACTCACCCATCACTTCCTGTTCAAAGAACGTTGTCTGGTTGGACAAGACATCTGTCTCGTTCACTTCAACGGGGTGGGAGGCCCGGTCTTTGGCTGGTGGTTTAGCTGTGGAAGCAGCTTTATTATTCTCTGTCATGGCTTAATGACCTCACGCAAGAAAGTTAGGTTTCTGAGCAAGTCGGCATACACCTGAGATAAAGTGGCAACTGTTTGACCAAATGACTCCGAGGTAAACCGGGGCTGCTGCATTCCTTGGACTGGCACAAAACCTGTGTGAATCTTATTTAAGGTATCTCTGGTGGCTGCCAAGTTACGATCGATCTCATCCAGCGCTCGGCGCTTTTCTCCTAACGCCAAGCCATTTTTCTCTCGTTCTTCCAGCTGAGCTGCAACCTCGTTGCGAACGACCAACGTCTTATCATAGACAGTCTGGAGACGGCCATAGCTCAGGTAGGAGAGTGACTTATACGAAACTGTTGTCAGATCTTGGCTGATCGTGTTGAAGTCTTTGACTGAGTTGAGAATCAAGTTGCGATCAATTGCCTGCTCGACTAACTGTTGGTGTACCTTGAGCCGGGCTTGGGCCGCATCCAGCTCCTGAAGCAACTGTGTCTTCTCCCCCACGTCTATGCCGGAAGTTTCATTAAGCATCAGTTTGAGAATCCCTAGATAATCTTGGAGAACGGTGGTGCGGGAGATCAGTACTTTGCGAGTCGCCTGGACTGCAACTTCTAAGGACGCCAACGTCTGCAGTTTGTTGTACTGCTCTTTAGCTACTTGGTAGTCGCGTTCATCGGTTCGGTAGATACTCAAATCGGTCCGGTACTTCTCCCGCAAGTTGGTCAGCTCGCGGTTTTCCGGAGAAGGTGAAGGCAGATTCGTCGGCGAAGCAGATGGCAGCGTTGATGCTTGAGCGGAACTGGTAGCAAGCAGTGGCGCCTCATCATCCACAATCGTGACGGTTTGAGCAGACGCAGAACGGGCCGTAAAGATAGCGATCAGAAAAGAAACGCTTGCTAACACTAACAGTATCAGCGGAACGTGTACAGTTTTGCTGGTATTCAAGCGGTCAGCTGACTGCATGTGTTGAGTATATCAATTAGATCGTTAAGATGAGCAGGAAGATCCCACCCAGAATGGCTACGACTCCATACTCCAGAGCGACGCGTTTGGTGAAGGTTGTAGTTTTGACGTGAGTGACTACGCCCCAAGCAAAGTAAAAGACTACCAGTGCAGCAATGATCACTCGCTGAAGATCATGATCCGGCCAGGCTCCCAAGAAGAGAGCCAGGAACATCGCAAAACCAGCGCATAGGATCAAGTAGGCAAGGGTGTGTTTGGACAGTTCTTTTTTCATAGTTGTCTTGGTTATCTCACGCTCGTCAGTAACTCCTTTAACTGACCGCGCCGGACTTAAAGTAGACCAGCAGGAATGCAATCACTAAGAAGAAGAGAATGTGGGCAAAGTTCTTGCCAACCATCCGGACCGTTTGACGGTGGTGCATGATGAAGGCGTCATATGCCAAGGTAGCGATAACGATAAAGATAATTGCCAGGAAAAAGGCTTTGGTCAGTTGAAGCGGCGAGAAGAGCGGCGGTCGTGTCAGCTGGGTAATCGGTACGTTTTGACTGGAGAGAATCTCCGCCGTGCCGCCATTTTCGGCGACTTGAATCGGTTGTTGTTGTTCGATGGTTAGTGTTTGGAGGCTAAGGTCAGCTTGGCCAGCCGCGGCAACGTCTGTCGGAGACGGCTGGGTGGGATCAGTCTGAGCTTGGGAGCCCTGAACAGCCGCTACCCGAGTGACTTGCGGTGTGGTGGCCATGGGTGTGCCAAAAAACTGCACCACTAAGGTCGTCTCCACACCGTTGAGCGTACCGTCAATCACTGCCACCCCGATTTCCTGATACTTGCCGTTGACAATGTTCGCTCTGTGAGTCGGCGAGTTCATCCAGGCTTGCATCATGTCACCAGTGTTGGCAAAGTCACGAGCCAGGTTTTCCCCGGCTACGCTGTAGTTGTACTTAAATGACTTAAAGAAACTCCAGGGCTGTGTGCCGTCCGGCGCAGTGTGCGCCCAGTACTGATTGGCGAACATGTGCGTGCCTTTCGCCTGAGCAGCTTGACTCAGCTGCGGGTTGAGTTTGAGCGGCGGCAAGCCAACTCGTTGTCGTTCTTCATTTGTCTGGTCGACCACGTCGCCAGCAGTAATGGAAGAGCTGTAGCCCAACACCGAGCCAAGATGACGGTCTAGCTTGGGCGCTGAAAAAAGAACCCCAGCAAAGACAGCCGTCAAACCAACAAAAAACAACAAGGCTTCAGGGTGCAGAACTCGAGGCCGATGGTTGTTGGAACGCTGCGGATGGAAGAGATGACGAAACGTCTGGGACAGCGCCATAACACTTTATTATGGCCTAAAAAGTTTGGCCAGCACAAGAGGGCGAACTTACTCAGACTGACGTGGGTGGTTCCGGCTTGGGCAACGGGGACTCGATCTTGGTTTCCGGCTCGTCGTAGCTTTGCCTGAAGTAGTCGGTGTCCCAGTCTTTTCCGGTCGCGTAGATATTGGCGCCAATCAGGTACTGTTTGAAGGATTCGTAGAGGGCATGGACATCTTCCGGGCTCATTTCCGGAACCTTCAGAATCACTCCATTTTGCGGCAGGTGTTTGTCGCCATGGTCGAGGGTATACATCTCAACCTGATACCCATACTGCTGGAGCAACTTGGCAAAGAACGTATCCTGCCGTCCCGCATAGGGGGCGAGTCGGACTTCCCCGCCGGGCTTGAGCACCCGGAGCATCTCGGCCCACATCCTGCCCTGGTGATTCAGCGGCAGATGCAGAGGCACTGCCATCAGTGACCAAACTTGATCCACACTGTGATCTTCAAGCGGTAGCTCTTGCACTACACCAATCCGACGCTCGGTATCCGGATCATAGTCTTGAGACATGTTTCGTAGTTGATACTGGTCGTACTCTTCAAGCGGATAGGCTCCTTTTCCATTAATAATGAAGGAAGGATCTACCGCCACTACTTTCGCACCAGGAAAGAGCTCCGTCACTTTTTTGTCATACGAGGGCTTATAGGATGAGCCGACGTCGATGATTGTTTTGCCATCCCAGTCTTGGATCTCGCCTAGCTTCAGGCAGAGTTCATAGAGCTTCCAGCGTCGGCCAGTGTTGGCCGAGAATGGTTTTTCGGGCATAAACTCGCTCTGTTTTGGCGAAGCGGAAGGAATGTCCCTGTCTTTGGCGATATCGGTCATAAGTAGATGATGACTGACCGAAACCAGCGGTGCAAGGGGAGAGCCAAGGGCTTGTCTGTGCTTCCGTAGCAAAAAAACCCGCCGAAATGGTAAAATACTCCCCTAGCCCGCGATGGCCCCATCGTCTAGAGGCCTAGGACGCAAGGTTCTCATCCTTGTAACCCCAGTTCGAATCTGGGTGGGGTCACGACAGACAATCACTTAATTGTAGGAAAACGCCGTTTTTAAGGTTTACATCTGTGTATTCCTTTACAACTATGGTTGTTTTGGTGGTCTAACGAGTAGATCAACCACGACCAGGCCTAGTTTTCATGCCTTTACGATAAATAACCTGGTGCAGATTTGTGCTATGGCTAGTTATTTTGCATTCCTAGACCTTTTTTAAATAACTGGTATGATACAAGTATGGTTTCAAAAGCTGCAAAAAGCTCAAAAATAATCCAAAAAATTGCCTCAAAACAAATCCAAGATGCTAACAAAGCTTCTATTCAAACCTACGACGATTACAAGCGGGTCGTAGATATTATGGGAATTGTTGAGTCAGCTTACGGAAAAAGACGAGTGTACGATTCTAGTGTTGCATCAACACTCGACTTTGAAATAAATCATCATGGTGTCAAATCAACAGCAACGTCAGTATTTTAAAACTACTCAGGATTGGAACGACTTTATCGCTCAACCCTCAGAGATCCTTCGTGCTATTAATCTTTTCGAATTGAGAAAAGCTTGCTACCAAGATATTGAAACTCACCGTGGCAGACCGTTGCTAGTTTACGCTACAAAATTTCTAGAGGGTGTGCCCCAAGGTGCACCAAACCAAATTGATTTACCAGATGTTGACGGCTTCACAGATTTAGTTAATTCTGTTGCTAATGGTTCCGACAGCGTAGATGTATTAATTCACAGTCCAGGTGGACGTCCAGATGCAACTGAACGAATCGTTCAAATTTTAAGAACAAAATTCAAAGAAGTTCATTTTTTAATACCACATTCCGCTTATTCAGCAGCTACGATGTTAGCTTTATCTGGAAATAGTATTGTTCTCCATCCTAGTGCCACACTTGGACCAATTGATCCACAGGTAGGCGTACCAACAAAAGAAGGTTTTCCAAGATTTGTACCCGCAAAATCCATCATAAACGGTTTTGATAAAGCCAAAACAATGATTAAAAAAGAAGGTGCAAACACACTTCCAGCCTACTTGCCACTAATCGAAAAATACTCGCTTGACCTTTTTGAGCTTTGTGAAGATTCTGAAAAACTATCAAAAGAGCTGGTATCTTCCTGGTTGAAGCAATATATGTTGAAGGGTAAAAAAGTTAATGGGCAAAAACTTAAGAAAATTGTCTCCTACTTTTCTGATTACAACAAACATAAAATTCATTCCCGACCACTAACACCAGAAAAGTTGGCTCAATTTAGTGATCTTAAAATAGAAATCGCTCAACAACCACTACAGGATTTGCTTTGGGAGGCTTATATTTTACTTAATGGTTTTTTCAACGTAAGCCCATTTATTAAACTTTACGAAAGCACAGGAGGTGTTTCTTGGGGAAAACACTTTCAATTTTTTACTGAACCTCCAAGACCCAATCCGCCAACAGATCCAAAACAAAAAAAGTAGTTCTGTTGCTAGTCTTTAACATGCCTTTACTCACGCTCTGTTCCATTGAGACTCCTGAAGAGGATTGCCCTTTACCATATACACATGTGTAGGTCGCTCGGGATGCCACTTGGCAAACCTCGCTCCCACTCACACTTTGTGTAATGATTACATGCCGTCGTTTTTATCCCCTTTGGTTCAATTCCTAATAAGAAGTATTAAGACCAGGCGTAATTTGGAAGATTTCTCACATCTGGCAAGAAAGTATTAATCAGGTCTACTAGGTCAGCGATAATCTGGTTCGGATGCGGAAGCCTTAGGTTCACAAGTATCGTAAGCTTCCACATAACCCATTTAGTTGCTCAAAAAGCCCGGTAAGGCTTGCTATTTTCCTTCGATCCTTTGCAATCGCATTTTAGATTCTGTAATGTACAGATTATTGAAGCGTCTGGCTGTTTGCATTTATAGAGCTGATCAAAACTTGTACAAAATATACACTTCTGTTATTCTTTGCTAGCTGCCCAAAGAAAGGCAGTTTTTTTATGCATAAGTCAATCTACTACTTGTTTTTAACAGTAGGGATTACTGTTTTGGTGCTTTATATCCTTCAAGTACCTTCAGCTTCATTACTAAGTTTTTTATCAACACCCATATTTAACACATTGGTAACCATATTAGTTGGATTTATTGCGTATGTGGTCTATATAAAACAAAAAAGGGATGTAAAACAAACTGCGGCTAATGTAGTTTTCTTAGAAATTGAAAATGCTACACGTATGTTAAAAAAAGCTTCAGAAAGTTTAAAAATTGGTAGCGATAATTTGATTCATGTTTTGCCAGAAAAAAATTACGTTATGCAAACTGAGAGTTGGAGCAAAAATAGTTATATGTTTGTTCGAGATTTTACAAAAGAGGAATGGGATGGTATTTCTGACTTTTATAATAAATGTAAATTGTTCGATCAGGCAGTAGAATTAAATGATTCCTTTTTTGGAAAAGATCTTGAATTAGCAAGGAAAAATACTCACGAGGCTCTCTCCAATTTAATCTTTTTGAAAATAAAGGATGACTTAATAGATCCAAAGAAGGATTTAACACAACCAGAGGAGATGAATAAATTGAAAAAGAGATTGACAGGAACAAAAACAATAATAGAGCAAGTCTTTCTTGACCCGCAACAATTTGTATTATATTCACCAAATAAACCGATTAATGATGCAATATTCTATCTAACTAACATGAATCTAGACTTATTAGTTTCAACTGTGGGTGAAAAACTTAGAAAACTTGCTGGGCTCAAACAGTAGACATCATTAAATGAATATTGGACTAAACGGTTCTAGACCCGTTTGAATCACACACCTTCACCAACTTCCTCACACTCGCCTCAGCCAGCGTCTTCATACTGTCAAATATCCCCTCTTCCACATTCTCTGAGACGGACAGTTGCAGATCCGTACACGCCAGCACTACCGCTTGTGCACCTTGCTGTTTCACCTCTGCTATTACCTCTTGTAGCTGCTGCCGGTCGGTGTGGTCATTTTTCCACGCTAAGGTTCTCTGGATAACAGTCTCCACTCGTTTTTGGTCGGCCCCATTGGGATAAAGTGTTTCTATTCCCAACGCTTGGCAGTCAAAACCATAGATACCAAATTCTCGAGTTACTCCTGTTCCCAAGATTGCTGCTCGCTCAACTCCATGACGATGGAGTTTCCGAGCCGTTTCCTGGGTAATGCTTAAGACCGGAACACGAACACTCGCTTTCACTGTGTCCAGATGGACATGGGCCGTATTACACGGCAACACGATAAAGGAGGCTCCACCTGCCTCGAGGCTCCGTGCTGCTTGGCACAAAAAATCTTTCAGCTCCGCAATTCTATTACTGTTGGTGGTAATAGCCTGTTCCAGTGAGAACGGTGACTGAATATTCTCGATTGTCAGCGGGATGTGATTGGGCTGACCGGCTGCGTGCCATAGTCGCTCAGCGCTAATGTAGAACTGCGCGGCAGTTTCGGTCCCTAATCCACCAATCACTCCGAGTTTCTTTTGCATATATCCTTTTTGCACATAAAAAAACCTCCCTTAAGGGAGGTTGGCTATGCGTTTCGCGGTCGTTATCTCAGCACGGCACAACACTCCCAGGGACTGGAAGCAGATACCACAAGCTGGATACAACCATATTTTGCAACATTATGAATAGATTTTATTCTTCTGAATCTGGCGTGTCAATAAACGACTCGAGGAAACGGAATAAATCCAGTCGATACGGACGCTTCTGGGATGCTAAACTGAGCCTTTGGGAGAAAACCAGATGAAGAACCTGCTGATCAAGCTCCTCCACCATAACACTAGGATTCTTCAGATTCTTCTCTTTTTTGATCTGGTTATTCTGGCACTTCACCTGACATTTGGTAGTACGACGCCTTTTTTCCACTTAGATTTTGAACAAAACTTATCCACCTTCTATCAGTCATCGAAGTTGATCGGTTTCGGTATGATTTTCTTTCTATTAGGCCTGAGCAGACAGGTGAAGCTGGAGATGAAAAGCTTTATTCTGCCGTTGGCGTTGGGTCTAATCTTTTTGGGGGTCGATGAATGGTTCCAGATTCATGAAAACATCTACCGAGTATTTGAACTATTTGAGTGGCTTCGTCCCAGTAAAGTCGTCGAAGCCTCGATGAGTATGGGATACCATTCCTCTTTGTGGATCCTCTACTACATCCCGTTGTTCCTTATCTTCGCGGTGTGGAGCGGCTACTGGTTGAGGTACTTCCAGTCAAAGCTCAAGACAAACGTTTGGGTCATTATCTTTAGCGGCCTGTGCTTCCTGACTGTCTTACTCATGGAAATTCTGAGCTCAACTGGTTCCTATAGCGGCGCGACCTACTATTGGTTGGTGACTGTGGAAGAGCTGGCGGAGATGCTCTTAGCGTCAATGTTAGTCTTTATTGGAAGCAAAATACTGAGTAAGTAAGGAAACTTTCGATACACTTCCCCTGCAGTTCCTATACTAAAGTGTTGCTGTCCAGGCAGCACGATTAGCTCTCCACCGAGTTGTGTATGCAAATACCTGGCATGATCCAACGGACAGTAGGGATCGTTGTCTGAGTGGATAAAGTAGAAGGATTTAGATTTCTTTTTTATCTTTTCAAAATCAAAGGGTCTCGCAAATAGCTCTGTCAACTTCTCCCAGCCTAAATCGTCTTTAAACGAACCAACAAGATAGGCTGCTTCCACCTTAACATCGTCCGGCAACGCCTCCAACAACCCGAGGATTGCCACGGCACCGGAAGAGTGACCGATCAAGATCGTCTCTTCATCTAGCTGACCACTGGTCAATGAGAAAATGTGCTTGTTGTAACGATCTATATTTGGTTTTTCAGGATGAGGCAGATCCGGCACCCAGACTTGATACCCGTTTTTTTCCAGTTCAGCTTTTAACCAAGGAAACCAGTTCTCTTTCGAGCTTCCATCAGTACCATGCAAAATGAGCGCTTTTTTCATAAGAAGGCGAGAACCTCACCCTTATATCTCAATTTTAGAAAACAAGTAGTTGCCGATCAGCAGCACTAGTACCGTTAAAGCGCTCAGCACTGCAATATCCCGCCCCATTCCAAAGTGAGTCGCATTGAGTAGCACACCCCGCAAACCATCAACTCCGTAACTTAGCGGGTTAAATGACGCAATCGCAGCCAAGACAGGTGGGATCCCATCCAGTGGGAACAATGCTCCGGACAAGAAAAAGAGCGGCATGATCAAAAAGTTCATGATCAGCTGAAATCCTTGAAAGTCACTCATGGTTGAGGCAATCGCGGTACCCAGCGCCGTAAACAGCGTCGCAATCAAAAACATGAACGCCACTGCTGGCAAAAGCAGCCACCAGTTGGCGGGCCGGAAGCCAGCCAGCAGCGTCAGGAAAAAGATTATCACGCCTTGAAGTGTAGCGATGGTAGCACCACCCAGCGTGCGGCCGATCATGATTTCCAACCGAGACACTGGCGCTACCAACGTCTCTTTCAAAAAGCCAAACTGACGATCCCAAATCAGTTCAATGCCGGCAAAGATGGCCGTAAACAGAATCCCTTGCGCAATAATGCCCGGCGCCAAAAAAGCAATGTAGTTGCCACCACCGGCACGTTGGTAAATTGGGCTAAAGCCAAAACCGAATGCAAACAAAAAGAGCAGCGGCTGCCCCAGCGAACCAATGATTCTGGACCGTGAACGAGTGTATCGCTTGAGCTGGCGCAACCACAAAATATAGATGGTTCTCATCGGCGGCCTCCCCACATCTTGCGGTGCTGACGCAAGTGATCCAGACCAGTTGCGTGTTCCTCACGAATAGCATGGCCGGTTAACTCCAAAAAGGCATCCTCCAGCGAGCTTGCTTTGGTCTTTTTCTTCAGAGACTCGGCAGTGCCTTGAGCGATGATATTGCCGTGATCAATGACAGCGATATGTTTGGCAAAACGTTCTGCCTCCTCCATGTAGTGAGTCGTAAAGAAGACTGTAATCTTTTCCGTTTTGTTCAGGTTGTTGATGTATGTCCAGATCTGGTTGCGCGTTTGGGGGTCCAGACCCAACGTCGGCTCGTCTAGAAAGAAGATCCGCGGATGATGAAGCAGTCCGCGAGCAATTTCCAGCCGGCGACGCATACCACCGGAAAATGTTTTAACTTGATTATCCCGTCGATCCCAAAGCTCCACGATCTCTAATAGCTCGCGAATGCGACGCTCCCGCAATTCAGTCGGCACTCCATATAAAATGCCGTGAAACTCCATGTTCTCGTAGGCAGTCAACTCTTCGTCTAAACTCTGATCTTGAAAAACAATCCCGAATGACTTGCGGACGGCATCCTGTTCTCGGACAGAGTCATGTCCATTTACTAGGATCTCCCCTGCTGAAGGCCGCAGCAACGTGGTCAACATTTTGATAGTAGTAGTCTTGCCGGCACCGTTAGGGCCGAGAAAAGCAAAGATCTCTCCTTGGGGCACGTCAAAAGAGATTCCATCAACTGCTACAAAATCTCCATACTTGCGGGTCAGGTTCTTAACGGTGATGGCGGAAGAGGTTGGCATAGGAATGAATGGCCACGTCTTTATACTGCTACGGGATGGAGAGATCAACTGCCTTTAACGGAGTCTCACACACTTCTTACACGTGTTCTTACAATCTTCCGCTATAGTAAAAACATGCCAAAAACAACGCTGCTGATCGGCGCTGCCTTGGTAATTCTTATCGGGGGGACGCTTCTTCTGCAGCAAAGAGGTGCTCTCTCTCCACTTTTCCCGTCATCGGCTACACCGCCCGCTGAAACTCAAATGCGTAATGCCGAAGCGTTGGCAAGCCCTGGCCGATACACCGTCACCACTTCTACTGTTAACTACTTTGAAAATGCAAATGGCTTCCTGGCCAAACCGGCCGAACCCGGCGAATATCCAGGTGTAGTGATGATCCATGAGAATCGCGGTATTAATGACTTTGTGCGCCAGATGGCCGAACAGTTGGCCAAAGAAGGCTATATCGTCTTAGCCGTTGATCTGTTTGGCAGATCAGTGGAGACGCAAGAAGAAGCGCGCGGCCTCACTTCCGAATATGATCAACAAAAAGGCATCGAGAACATGCGCGCTGCTGCCCAGTACCTGCGCGATCAAGGTGCTACCAAAATAGCTTCACTGGGCTGGTGTTTCGGAGGTGGTCAGTCGATGCAGTTGGCACTCTCGGGTGAGCCAATGGATGCCACAGTGATTTACTATGGTCAGTTGGTGACAGACTCCAACCAGCTTCGCAAAATAACCTGGCCAGTCCTGGGAATTTTCGGCGACCAGGATCAAGTTATCTCGGTAGACAGCGTCAACTCTTTCGACAAAGCGTTGGATGATCTTGATATTACGAATGAGGTCTATATCTACCCAGGAGTGGGGCATGCCTTTGCCAATCCTTCCGGGATGAACTATGCACCAGAGCAGACGCAGGATGCTTGGGACAAGACGTTGACCTTCCTTAACAAACATCTCGTCACTCAGTAGTACATAAGCTGTCGGCCCATTTTTCTTGCTACAATGCGGGCAACTATGTCTGATCCACGCTCGAGCGAACCGCAAAGAAAGAGTGAGCCTTCTCCCCCATCACCTGAACCTCCTGGCTTAACAGAAGTTGATAAACGTAAAGTACGAGACTTACTACGGCCGGTTATTGATGAACTCCAACCGCTTCTTGTCGACTGTGCCAGGGCTTGCCGCTCGGGAAACCTGCAGCTGCTCAACCAAGCCCGTGAACTGCTGCTACAAAAGTTTAAAGCAGAAAAGTGCCATGTCTCTCAGGTGGGTAGCCAGGAGATTGGGTCTGATAATCCTGCTCGCCTGACCTATGTTGCAGGACGTTGGTCTTTAATTATTAGTGAAAACCTGCTGACTTACCCCTCTTCAAGTGCTGTCAAAGAACTGGTACACGAACTTGGTACTCTGCTGATGCTCAAACGGCTTGTCGAAACAACTTCCTCTTCAGGAGAAAAGCTCAACTTGGAAGATAATAACCAGCTTCAACAACTTAAAGATTCTTTCTTCTTTGAGTCAAATCCCACTATCGGCATTACCCATGTTCTTGACTCCCTATTCTTGAAGATGATCAAGAAGACCTGAAACTTAGCCTGCAATAGCTCCCTTACTCCCACGGCGTCATCAGCTGAAAGTAGTTCCCGTCCGGATCTTCAAAAGTGGCAATCCATCCCCCGCCCATCTCATACGGCTCTTTGACCACTTTTGCTCC